>Ga0209023_10000044_pt1 | contig 209797 bp, 186 predicted proteins | sample LakOneMetagenome_FD_187468 | JGI IMG/M metagenome (GOLD analysis project Ga0209023, IMG submission 187468) | Freshwater and sediment microbial communities from Lake Erie, Canada (SPAdes) (version 2) | ecosystem: Environmental > Aquatic > Freshwater > Lentic | place: Lake Erie, Canada... | reverse complement strand
TGGACGCGACATTTCTTGGACGCGCTTGCTCGTACTCGGTTTGATCGGCGGCGGTCCGACGGTGATTGGTTCGTTTGTCGGCGGCATTTGGGTGAATCCTTTGCTGGAACTCTTATTTCTTTCCGTTGCGGTCGGCTCACTTGTATATGTTACGCGTGAATTGTTCCGTCTTCGGTTTTCAGAACTCGGCGCCGTGGGTGCTACTGCGGCATTAGCCTTTGGACTGTTTCTCGGATTTGGAACGGAGCTTGTTGTCGGTGTTGCACAGTCCAGAGCGACCGCAAATACTTCTAGTGCAAAATCGACAGGAACATTTCGATTTGCCAATAAACAAGTCGAACCGTCTTCGATCACACTTGAGCGCGGCCAATCCTTCACGATCCAGAACGATGGCAACATTCCATTGGTTTTCGAGGGCAACGGACTGTTTGTCGGTGAGGTTGTTGCTCCCGCTTCCGGCAGCATTACCGTCACTGCAACCGGTGGCGAAGGCACATACGCACTAGTCGATGAACGAGGGCAGAGCGCGACGGGAACAATTGTTGTTCAACCCGGAGGTGCTGTCGAGCCGCTAACAGACGAGGTTAATGCGGTCGGCGCTCTCATGATCTTGGAGGGTCACGTTCGAACCTCTAAAGCTCTCCACGACCGAGCTATGAAATCGGAAGGTCCCGATCCTGTACTCGATCTAAAGCGTGCTGGAAAACACGCGGGGCATCCTCAACATGAATTGCTCATGGGTATCGAACCCGACGCCGTTTCCCTCCAAAAGCTGTTGCGTGACCACAATGTTTTCGATTCGCTAAATAATTCCTTGACCGAATACGTTGCCGTTTCGGGCAATAATGCTATTCCACAAGACGAGATCGACCGGAAGTATCAGGCCGTCATCACAAATACCGAACAAGCTTGCCGTGCGATCGCGGGCGAGGCTTTCACGAAACCTGATTTCCGAATCCGTGCCGCACGTTTTGTGTTGGAAACGGCTGACGGTGAATATACCACCGCCACACAGGGCAACAAGATAGAAATTGTCGAGGCGGGGACACCGGGCAAGGACAACCTCATCGAATTTCAGGACGCACGAGGCTTTCTACAGGCGATGCGAGAAACATTCCTGACCGGAAATGCGGCGATTCATCTTAACGCTGACGGACAAGCCGCTTTGGACAAGCTTCTCGGCGACATATTGAAATCGCTCGAACCGCCCGACATGAATCATCCTGTTGCTGCCGCTGAGTTCAAGGCTTTGACGGAACGCGTGAGCAAAGGGCTGATTCCGTAGTTCAACTGATGAAACCGATAAAGAAATTTAAGCGGCATGATCGGGTGCGCCTCATCTTAATATTCCTTGTCCTATTATTAGTGGCCTGCCAGAAGGACTTCGAACCGTTTTAAATCGGACATGAAGAAAACCACCTTTACGATCGCCAAAATGGACTGTCCCGCCGAGGAACAGTTAGTGAGAATATCCCTCGATGGTATTCCGAGTATCAGCGTACTAAACTTCGATTTGTCTGCGCGGAAGCTGGAGGTTTTCCACACCGGTGATTCTGCCCCAATAGTCCAAGCATTGGATTCGCTACGACTGGATACGACAACGAGCAGCACTGCCGAAACTGATGAGATCGTTGCTGCGAACCATGGCGCCGAACGTAAGGCCTTGCTGACGGTATTGGTCATCAACTTATCCTTCTTTGTCACAAATCTAATCACGGGGCTTATTGCCGGTTCGATGGGCCTTATTGCCGACAGTCTCGATATGCTAGCCGATTCTCTTGTGTTCGCACTTTCCCTTTTCGCTGTCGGAGGCACGATAATGAGAAAAAAGAAGGTTGCAAGGGCAAGTGGATACTTGCAGCTCGCTCTCGCGCTGTTCGGCCTTGTTGAAGTCACTCGTCGTTTTCTCGGCCTCGAAGAGGTTCCACAGTACAAGTTGATGATAATAGTTTCCGGGCTTGCCCTGATCGGCAACGCAGCCTCGATATACATCCTCCAAAAAGCGCGGAGCAAAGAGGCTCACATGCAGGCGAGCTATATCTTTCTGTCTAATGACGTCGTCATAAATCTTGGCGTGATCCTGGCTGGCGTTTTTGTTTTCTTTACAGCTTCAAAGTATCCAGACTTGATAATTGGCTCGTTGATATTTTTGGTGGTTGCTCGCGGGGCATTGCGGATCCTAAAATTAGGATCTAAAACTAACAACCCGTAATTCGCGAGATCGCCAAGAAAGAATTAAGAATCCATTATATAAGCAATAAGCCGCCGCGTGACTATGCCCTTAATTGGCGATTGGATCAATTTTTTTAGCATCTGCATCGTTGATTGGTCTTTCCAACAAGGCGTTTCGGCAACTGCACAGAAATCGACGATCCCAGGACATCGTTAGCAGCACTAGATTCTATTTTTTGACTGAATCTTTTCTCTTTTTGCCGCTCCAACCGTTTGCTAAGCGAAAAACTAAAATGAGTAAGCCGAGAATTACCAGCGACCCGATAAGAAACAGGACTATCCCGTGTTCTCTGAACAAATGTATAGTGTTGGCTTCGTTTTCCATTTGAGGCAACGAATAATCTATTTGAGCGGACTATCATAGTCACGCGTTCTTTCGAACTTCAAGGTCACCCGCCTAAGGTCCGGCTGCCGCCGCTAGGCCGCTAGGCCGGTGACAGCAAGTGCAAAGGACGAGAACCGATGACGGTCATTATTTTGACAATTTCCAAAATATTTCAGGTCGATTTTATCCGCATATCCAAAACCACCCTCGAACTTCATTAATGTAAGATTCATAACGCTCGTTGTCCATTCGGTTAAGGACATCCCCCTCGAGGCGAACGGCGCAATGGCGGCCGCGAAATAGGTCACAAAAAAATGATCAACAGGTATCGAGACATACGCAATTTGCCGGCCGCAAATGTCGGGCGGTTTCAAGCGTCAACATTCTTGGCACACATAATTCTTCGGATCTAGAAACGCATTTTCTTTTGACTTTGTTTTCGACGTTGTTTAGCCAGAAGCCGACGGCGATCGAGGCGATTCAATCCGGCTGCCTTCATGTCGGTTTTCGTGAACTTGAATGAGCGCAGGCCAAATCTGGTTAGAAGATAAAGTAAGCTCGTCAGACAAATAGCGACTACAACCGTGACCCAAAAAAGGTTCGAGCGGAAAGTAGAATAATAATAAAAGTTGCCTATAAACTCATTCATACCGAAGGCATTGCGATTTCCAATCGGGGGCGGTCTATTAAAAATGCGTTTCATTACACGCAAATCCGACGCGTTCCGTCTGGGCGGTAACATGAGAGATCCTGAATTCTTGGGTACAGCACTCACGAATACGTTCTAGAACGTCATCTTGTTCGGCTCCGTCATAGAGGACCGTGTGGACGCTTAGGGCATTAACGCCCGACGTTAGCGACCAGGCGTGCAGATCGTGGATCTCGGCAACGCCTTCGAGTTTTTCCAGACTTTCGCGCAAAGCCGTGATATTGACATCGGACGGTGTGCCTTCGAGCAGGACGGCGACAGCGTCTTTGAGCAACGCCCATGTTCGCGGCAATATGAAAAGACCGATGCCCGCCGAGATCAACGGATCGGCATAATACCAACCGGTTGTGAGCATTATCACGCCCGCGATTATTACGCCGATCGACGTCAGCATATCTGAAAGAACCTCAAAATACGCGCCTTTCATATTGAGGCTTTCTTTCGAGCCGGAGCGCAGGATGAACATTCCGGCGAGATTGACGATCAGGCCAAATCCGGCGACGAGAAGCATACCTTTGCTTTCGACTTCGGGCGGATTTTTGAACCGCTGATACGCTTCGTAAAGAATATACAGCGAGATTCCGATGAGAATGACGGCGTTTGTCAACGCGGCCAGGATCTCAACGCGGTAATAACCATACGTCTTTTCAGGCGTTGCCTTTTTTTCGCCAAACCAGATGGCAAAAAGCGCCAGCGCCAAACCAAAAACATCGGTCAGCATATGTCCGGCGTCGGCCAGGAGCGCCAGGCTGTTGAACCACAATCCGCCGACGACCTCCGCCGCCAAATATGCCGACGTGAAACAGAAAACGATGATCAGGTTCTTTTTGTTTCGCCCAGCTGCCGTCTGCCCGTTTCCTTGTCCCATAGTTCTCCCTCAATGGCCAAACTCAACATTAGCGCACACTATTGTTTCTGACCGCATTTGTTGCAAAAAGCAGAGTTCGCGGTAAGCGCATTGCCGCATTTCGCGCAACTGTTCGCTGCGGCTGCAAGGGTTGTTCCGCAGCCTGACAAAAACTCGCGTCTTTGGCATTTGCAACGCCGCATTTCTGACAAAACATTCCCTCGCCCGGACTGCCGCCCGCAGGCCGCTCGTTTCGCGGCCCATCACCGTAATCCTCTTCGAAACGTCGGGAATGTTTATCGTGATGTCCGCCGCCGCTGCGACGCCGTCCGCCGTGATGACCACCGCCTAATAGATCTTTTAAAAAGCTCATAGTTTTTTACTCCGGGAATTTATCCGAACCGTCTCTATCATTCTTACTCGATTTTGTTTTCGAAGCGCCGAAATGACGCTGTGTATCCTCGCTGCCGATGATATGCACTCCGACCAAATCATCCGCGTTAATTTTGTCATCCCTGTTTAATTCGCCCGACGCAGTGCTCGGTTCATTTTGCGGATGCAGGCGTTTGATTTTTGGTACTGTTTTTCTTTTCGTCATGGTTGATTAAACCTTTCCTGTCATTTTTGTCAGGATGGTGCAGAAACCTCAATTATCTAATATGGGCAGAGGGCCTGCAATTATTCAAAATTCAGCAGTCGCAAGCTATTCAAAATAACCAGGACAGTAACGCCGACGTCGGCAAAAATGGCTAATGCAAGGCTGCTCAAACCAAAGACGGCAAGCGTAACGAATACGACCTTTATCAGCACGGCGGCGGCGGTATTTATTCTTATCGTCGAGATAGTTTTTCTACCAAGGCGGATTAGAAACGGGATCAATTCGAGGCGGTCGTTGAGTATGGCGATTGACGCCGCTTCGATCGCAGTGTCGCTGCCGGCCGCGCCCATTGCAATGCCGACGTTGGAGAGCGCGAGGGCCGGAGCGTCGTTTACGCCGTCGCCGACCATGGCCGTCGCTCCGTATTTTGCCAACAGCTCTTTGATCGCGTCCGCTTTGTGTTCCGGCAGCAATTCGGCCTTGACTTCTGTAATTCCGACGAGTGTGGCGACGGCTTCTGCCGGCGCGTGATTGTCGCCGGTCAGCATAACGGTGACGATCCCTAATTCCCGAAGATCGGTCACGGCTTGTTTGCTTTCCGGTTTCAGCTCGTCGGTGAGAGCGATGATCCCCTCAACGCCGCCGTGACTGCTAACGACAATCGACGTTTTCCCTTGTTGCTGAAGCTCCTCGACCTTCTTTACGACCTCGTCCTGGACCGCATGCTCTTCCGTTATAAAGGGCAGCTTGCCGATGCAGTGGTGCTTGTCATAGCAGATCACGCAGTCGGCCTGAGCGCCTTTACCCATCACGGCCTGAAAATTTTCGACACCGTGGATTTCCAGTTTCTCAAACCGGGCCGCGTCAAGGATCGCCTGGGCGAGTGGATGTTCCGAGTAAGTTTCAATTCCGGCCGCGCAAGCTAGAAGATGTTCGCGAGTGCTCTCGCCGAAGGGAATCACATCCGTTACTTTTGGTTTGCCGTAAGTCAACGTTCTGGTTTTATCCATTGCAACGACTTTCACCTGGCCGATTGCCTCGATGTATTTCCCGCCTTTAATCAACGCGCCGCGTGCCGAAGCGTTGCCGATGGACGCATAGATCGAGATTGGCGTGCTGATAACCAAAGCACACGGGCAGGCGATGACCAGGATCGTGATCGCCTGTTCGAACCACGGATTGAACGGAAGGTTAAAAACAATTGTCGGGATTGCAACGAGCAGCACCGCAATAAAGATGATCGAGGGCGTGTAATATCCGGCGAATGTCTCAATAAACTTCTGCGTCTCGGCTTTGGTTTTTGTCGCCGCAAAGGTCGTTTCGATTATTTTAGCCAGCGTCGAATCGGCGGCGAGTTTTGTGACTTTTGCTTCGAGATAGCCCTGCATGTTGAGCGTTCCGGCAAAAACCGGATCGCCGGCGTGTTTGTCCTTCGGCAAAGGCTCGCCTGTGATCGTGGATTCGTCAACCGACGACGCGCCCGAAACGACCTCGGCGTCCATCGCGATCATATCCGAAGGTTTGAGAACGAGAATGTCGCCGATATTCACTTCTGTAACAGCGATCGACTCGATCGTCCCGTCAGCGCGTTTGATCGCCGCCGTTTTTGGAGCACGGTCAACCAATGCCTGCAAAGCCGATTTGCTGGTCGCGATGCCAAACTTTTCCAGCGTCTCGCCAAGCGTAAACAGCACCACGACGACCGCCGCTTCTTCGTATTCACCCAAGTAAAACGCGCCGACCACGGCAATCGTCATAAGCAGATTGATACTTCTGAAATTGAGCTTTGTCAGAGCTTTCAGTCCGCTCCAAAGCGTGCGCCAACCGATTGCCAGAATAATGATTGCGAACAAAACAGCCGCAAACACGCGCGAATATCTATCGGTGACTAGATATTTGAAAACATCAATATCGGCGAGCGAGAAAAATTCAAAAATGGCGACCAGCGTAACGCTCGCCACCATCCAGCGAAATTTTGTATCTTGCCAAAGTGAAGCTTTCTGAGCCGAACTCGCTGCTTTTTCCATAATCATTATAAATAAGGGCACGTCCTAAAATTCTTTCTTTACGGCTTTGCCGCTCTATTTGCAGCGAAGCTGTGCTTCGCCGGAAGCATTACCTTGACCATCGCGGCTATGCCGCTGCTTGCATGTTTCTATCGAAAAGGCCGAAACATTCACTCCTTTATTTCTTATCCATCTTTCCGGCCATCGCCCTGGCGTTTTTCATCAACCCTAAATTCGATCTTTCCAATTACGCCAAGCACGATAAAGGTCAAAACGGTGCTAAGCAGCGCCAAACCTAAACCGCCGAGACCGACCGCCACGCCGATGTCTCTTAAGGCATCGCGGCGTCGGCGCGTTCTTTGCGGGCAGTTTGATAGACCTCGCGTGCGGCGTCGAGATTCATCAGGAATATGCCTAACCCTACTATCAGGTCCGGCCAGTAGGAAGTGCTGACAACGGTCAACAAGCCCGCCGCAATGATTGCCACATTTGCCAGGGCGTCACTTCTGGCGGACAGGAACGCTGCGCGTGTGAGGCTCATCCGAAGCCGTCGTCGCAAAGCGGCGACGTGTTCTTTAACCTAACTTCTTGCAGCTATTTTTTTAATTCTTCATCTATCAATTGCCTGAGACCCGGTTCGCCAAAATTCACGAGCTCGCGTCCGTTGACGAGAAATGTCGGCGTCCGTCTGACTCCCAGGCTCTGGCCGTCCTTTTTATCACGTTCGATCTTTGCATCGAATCGTTTATCTTTGACAGATTCCGCCGCCTTATTGGTATCCAAACCAAGTTCTTTTGCATATTTATCAAACAGCTCGTTGATCGACGGCGCCGACGGGTCGGGCGGAGTGCCGTGCTTTGTGGCCCATTCGGGCTGTTTCTCGAAAAGCAGTTCCTGAGCCTGCCAGTATTTTCCCTGTTCTCCGGCCGCCTCGATAAACGTCGCCGCCGTCATGGAATTTGGATGAAGCGGCATAAGCCTGGCGACATATCTGATCCGGCCTTCGTAATCCTTAAGAATCTTTTTGATGATCGGGCCAAACTCGGCGCATGCCTCACATTCCGGGTCGTAAAACTCGACCAAAGTAACCTTGGCGTCCTCCGGCCCGATCATTGGGCTGTCCGGCCGAACGAGCTGCGCCGCGTCTGGCTTTGGCTTATTGGAATTATTTACATTGCTGATCGCCGTCTTTCGGTCATTCTGAACTGAATTTTGATAGTAATTTGAACCAAGTATCGCGGCAATAACGACCACAACCACGATAGCGCCTAAAATTATGATTTCTTTTCGCATATATTATTGTTCCTTTTGTTTATAAAGCAGCAGGCAGAGAGCGATGCTCGCAAACGCCCCGAGCCCGAGCAACGGGATCGTGATGAATCCGAGCCATTCGATCTGGACTGCGTTGCACGGTACGCCCTCGGTGCACGGTGTAATGCTTTCGGGGATAACCCCGTAGTAAAGCAGATTGTGATATATCGAGATCGCAAGGCCGGTAAGGACAAACGGCAGAGCATATGTCTTCATCCTGCTGTCGTTCAGAATGATGCCCACGCCGATTATCAAAACGAGCGGATACATCGCGATCCGCTGATACCAGCAAAGAATGCATGGCGGCAACTGCATCGCCTCGCTGAAAAAGAGGCTGCCAGCGACAGACAAGACGGCAATTACCCAAGCTGCGTAACGCAGGCACGCGTTAACGCCGGTCATCGCCGATCCGTTTTTTGCCGAACTCTCTATCTCCGTTCTAACGTCTCCACTCATTTATTTGCTCAACATGGCTGCCTCAATTCATTCCGACTTTACGGCTTGCTCGACTGCCTCATCCAGCTGTTTCTGAATCGCCGGGCTAAATCCGACTGTCTTAGTTATCATCCGGCCCTTTCTGTCGAATACGGCGGCCTGCGGAATACTGCTTGTCTCGGCAAAGATGAATTCCGTAAGGTCGCCATCCGGAAAGGCGATCGGATAATCGATCTTCGTATCCTCCACAAACTCGGGGATCTTAGGCTTGTCGTCGGCTCCGCCGACGTTGAGGCCGATGATCTGAAGATTTTCGGCGCCGTACTTGGCCACAAGGGAATTGAGGTGCGGAATCGCCTGTTTGCATGGCCCGCAATAGGTAGCCCAAAAGTCAAGAATTACCACCTTTCCATTCAAATCGGACAGCTTTTGCACCCGGTCGTCAACACTGGTCCAACTCATTTCCGTGAGTGGCTTCAATGTCCTCCGTCCGTTGACGGAAACAGGCTGGTCAGAAACCGCAATAGGCGCCGCCGCCGGTCGGCAACCGGCGACAAAACAAACCAGCAAGAGAGCAGATAATTTATATCGTGTCATTTTTCGGAAACGTATAACTTTTCCGCAAATAGAGCGGCATAGCCGCATTTGCAATTTATAGAACCGCCCGTATCCGGTCTTTTGCCGAACCGCAGCCGCAGGTGTTAAGTCCGGCTGCGTACAAATACCAAAGTGCGAGAAATTATATTTTCCCGCCGACCAACTTACCTGGTTAATAACCGTAGCGTCTGTTCCGACGCCCGTACTTGTAAGTCAAAAAAGTCACGGCCGCGATAGCAGCAACGGTGAGTGCGACCTTTACGCCGCCCGAAAGATTGTTGCCGCGGGCCTTGCCGACCTGTGGATAAGCGACGGTCGTCGAAGTGCCGGACTTGGGATTGACGACAACGAAATCAGTGTCGTTTGCCTGGCTGACATAGCCTTCGACCTTTGTCTTATCTCGAAGCTCAATTTTGACTTGAGCGTCCGGTCCGGTGCCAAGTTTGCGAATCTCAGTTTTGACCTTCTCAACGTCCTTATCATCGCCCGTTTTTATTCCTGCCGCAGAAACGAAGGTCGCACTGCCCAGGACGGTCGCAATTAACATCATGGTTATACTTTTTCTCAACATCGTTTTTCTCTCCTCGCTTGCCGGGTATAAACACTAAGCGTGGCAAGCTCACCCACTTAGCTTTAGCGTGGCATTATTTCGTTAATTACTCAGAGATCATATGTTGTCTAGGTGGCCATGAAGCCTCGCCGTTTGGATCTCAGTTTGCCGGATGAAACGGCTTTAGCTGCTTATGCCAGCATTTCGACCAGGAACAATATGATGAATCCGACGAAAAACATCGCCACTGATAACGGTGATTCCTTTGATTCGTGAGCTTCGACGAGAAGCTCTTCGGTTACCAGGTAGAGCAGAGCTGCCGCGCCGAAAGACAGTACCGCGTCAAAGGCAAAGCCGGTCAGACCCGACAGAAAATAATCGCCGACGCCAACGCCGAAGATTAGAAGAAGAGCAAGCACCGCCGCCGTGGAAACCATTACGGTTTTTGATTTTCCCGCTTTGCTTAACGCGGTCGAAACCGAAAGGCCGAGGAAAAACACCTCAAACGCGAGTGCGAAAGTCAGCAAAAATCCTTTTTTTGCACCCGCCGCGAATGCGATTCCGATGAGCAACCCGTCAAGTAGCAAGTCAATACCGATTGTAACCAGAAAACTCGTTGGCGATTCGTTTGGGTCTTTTTCCGCCTTCGCTGAATTTTCCGTTTGCGATGTCTGTTTTAATTCGTCCTTTGAAGGCCGCTCACTCGCTCCGGTGCCTTTTTTCCCCCCGCCTTCGGCAAAATACTTGACCGCGAGCATCAAACCGACACCGGCGGCAAAGCCGATAACGGTAGCAAGCGGATCTCGCTGGTGCATTATGTCCGGTAGAATTTCGGTAGCGACGGCGGCAAAAACCAGTCCGGCGGCGAAATGCTGCACCAGACTGCGAATCGTCGCTCCGGGCTTCCAAAAAACCGCAATAATGCCGCCGACAAGCACTGCCAAAGCAGGAATCAACGCGTAACCGATCACTTGCCAAAATGAATTATTCACAAGTTATTATCCGCTTCAAATGCGAACCGTCATCTCAAGCGGCAGAACAAAAATCATCCCATCGCCGGTTTTACCGGTGTGAGCGTGTTCGTGAATCGCTTCGATGATTTCCTCAACCATCTCGACCGGCGCGGCGATCTCGATTTGTTTTTTCGGATGAAACGGATTGAGCGTATCATCGCGCGTCCTACTCACCCTCTGTCCGAAGCCATGAGCTTCCACCACCGTAATACCGGGAAAATTTTCAATATTCTCAAACGCAACCACTAGTTTATCGACCACTAATGGGCGCATAATCGCAATTATCAGTTTTCTTTCCATATCTTTACTCTCGTTCAAAAACCCCTTTCCGATCGCGTTCCAGCCAACCATAAAGCATCGGTAAGACAAGAAGCTTAAGGACCGTCGAAACCATCAATCCACCTATTACTACAGTAGCCAGCGGTCGCTGAACCTCCGCCCCTGCGCCGGTCGCAATCGCCATTGGGACAAATCCCAATGTCGCAACGAGTGCAGTCATCAAGATCGGTCGAACCCGCGCTTCGGCACCTTCGCGGACGGCCTCAATCACGGAACGGCCCTCTTCTCGAAGCCTGTTGATATAGCTGACCATCACAACGCCGTCAAGAACAGCAACACCGAATAGAGCGATAAAACCAACTCCGGCTGAGATCGAGAAAGGCAGGCCAACTAGAAAAAGCGCGAGGACGCCGCCAACGACCGCTAACGGGATGCTCGTATAGATCAACGCGGCCTGCCTAACGGAATTGAAGGTCACAAAAAGGAGGACAAATATTAAAAATAGCGCTAGTGGAACAACGATCAGGAGCCTTGATGTTGCTCTCTGTAAATTTTCAAATTGACCGCCCCAGGTCAAATAGTAACCGGGTGGAATCTTAATCTGCTTGTCAAGAGCGGCCTGTGCTTCTGCGACAAAGCTCGCGATATCCCGGCCACGAACATTCAACTCGACTCCGATCCGACGACGGGTATCCTCACGAGAGATTTGCGCTGGCCCTTCCACAATCTTAATTTCTGCGAGTTGGGACAAGGGGACCCTGCCACCCGTAGGTGACGGAACAAGAAGATTACTTATGGTTTCAACATCCTTGCTTGCGTCTGCCTGTAATCGGACGACGAGATTGAACCGCTTTTCCCCTTCGTAAACAAGGCCAGCTTCTTTACCTGCTATAACCGATTCGACAACATCGTTTACATCTTCGATATTGATGCCGTGGCGTGCTATGGCAGCTCGATCCGGTTTGATTTGCAACTGCGGCAAACCCGACACCTGCTCAACCTTTACGTCTGCCGCGCCGTCGACTTTACCCACAGTCGCGGCTATCTGATCGGCGGTCCTTTTTAACTCATCCAAATCGTCCCCAAAAAGCTTTATCGCAATGTCCGAGCGAACTCCAGAGATTAGTTCCGCTACGCGCAGCTCGATCGGTTGCGAAAAACTGAAGTTTGCCTGTGGCACGTTGTCCGCAAGTGCAGTCGATATTTTTTCCACAAGTTCTTCGCGAGTCTTAGCGGATGTCCACTCGGCGGGTGGCTTAAGCTCTACATAAACATCCGAGAGATCGACACCCATTGGATCGGTCGCAACCTCCGCTCGGCCGGTCTTCGATATCACCTTAGTGACCTCCGGAAATCCACGAAGCACCTTTTCGGCGTTGGTTGCAATATTGACCGATTCCGTCAATGAGACACTAGGCAGTCGCTGTATCTGAATTGCAAGCGAACCCTCTTCTAGGCGTGGAATAAACTCAGCACCGAGAAACGGAAATAATGCAAAACTTCCAACGACTAAAGCAGTAACAACGGCGAGGGTCTGGCCCCGATAACGAATGACAAAATCCAGAGTCGGAACGTATAACGCCTTGGCCCACCGAATAAGAATGCTCTCCTTTTCGGAAACCGGACCTCGAAGAACATAGGTCAACGCAGCCGGAACAAATGTCAACGAGAGTATTAACGCACCAATCAGCGCAAAAACGACGGTCAAAGCCATTGGCTTAAACATTTTGCCTTCGATACCAGTCAGGCTCAGAAGCGGCAAGTAAACGATCGTGATTATACCAACTGCAAACACGACCGGACGTCCGACCTCCTGACACGCCTCAAGAATCGTTCGTTCGGGCGGCTCACGCGAACCCTCGTGTTGAGCTTCCGCCCGACGCCGAACGGTATTTTCAACGACGATCACAGCTCCATCTACGATTAACCCAAAATCCAGAGACCCCAGACTCATAAGATTTCCGGATACGTTGAAAATCCGCATCAGGATCGCTGCAAAGAGCATTGATAACGGAATCACTGCGGCAACAATTAGGGATCCCCGCCAATTTCCAAGCAGGATGATCAAAACGATGACAACCAATGCTGCACCCTCGACAAGATTTTTGACGACTGTGTAGATCGTTCTGTCCACTAGCTCCGTTCGGTCGTAGAACGGAATGAGTTCGACGCCGATCGGAAGTGTTTTTCGTATTGATTCGACGCGTTCCTTTATACTCTCTACGACCGTGCGGGAGTTTGCCCCCTTGAGCATTAAGACGATTCCGGCAACGATCTCCCCTTCGCCGTCGCCCGTAACTGCCCCTTGCCGGATAGTCGCTCCTTGAACAACCTCACCAATATCTCGCACATATATGGGAATTCCTTCTTTACCAGTTTTTACAACTATGCTTGCGACGTCGTCGGGTTTTTCAACAAGACCGATTCCTCGGAGAAGATATTGCTCTGAACTATGCTCTATGTAACCGCCGCCGACATTGGCATTGTTTTGCGTAACGGACCCGAGGACATCCCGCAAGGTCAGACCGTAAGCCTGGAGTTTTACGGGATCGAGGCGAACCTGGTATTGTTTCTGCAGTCCTCCAAAGCTGTTGACTTCCGTAATACCAGGGGTTCCCAAAAGCTGTCGGCGAACGCTCCAATCCTGAATCGTCCGTAGAGCGGTCTGGTCGTATTTTGCCCCGTCTTTTGCCTTTAATTCATACTGATAGATCTCGCCTAAACCCGTGGATATCGGACCCATTTCCGGCGACCCTATAGACTCGGGAATTTGACCGCGAGCTTCGGAAAGCCGTTCCAGCACAAGCTGGCGGGCGAAATAAGTATCGACTGAATCGTCAAACACTATGGTCACGGCCGACAGCCCGAAACGCGAGATCGATCGAATCTCTACAATATCGGGCAGACCGGACATCGCGACTTCGACCGGGAACGTGATCTGCCGTTCGACCTCAAGAGGAGCTAGCGAGGGTGAGGCAGTCAAAACCTGCACCTGTACATTTGTAACGTCGGGTACGGCGTCGATCGGAAGTTCGCGCAGGCTGTAGAAACCGGCGCCGATCATTATAGCCACGAGCAACATCACCAAAATGCGCTGATTTACTGCAAAACTGATTATTGCGTTGATCATATAAATATTATCGATCGACAGAACTTAGGTAGACCCCTATTATTCCTCGCCCAATTCTCCTTTTTGCATTTGTGTTTTTAACGTAAAGCTGCCCATGGTCACAACTTTTTCACCGAGTTTGAGGCCGCTCAATACGCGGTGATAGCCTTCGATGGCGCTTCCTATTTCGATATCGCGCACCTCAAATACGCCAGACTCATTTTCCTTGGGTATAAAGACCATTATCCGGTCGCCGAGCCGCTGGACAGCGGACGAGGGAACAACCAACTCGTCGCCGGACGCCGAGCCTGTCCCCGCCTGAAAACCTACCTCGACGAACATACCTGACTTTAAGCGTTCGTTTTCGTTTGGGACCTCGATCCGAACACGACCTGTTCGTGTTTCTTCGTTAAGCTGTGGGTCAATATAATTCACCCGGCCATTGATCACTCCTTGCCCAAATGCCGTGACGCGTATTTCGGCAGGTGTTCCTATGCGCAAATGAGGCATTTGATTTTCCGGCACATTCGCAATTACCCAAACGGTCGAAATATTCGAGATCGTAAAGAGGGATACGCCGGCCTGCACACCTGCGCCTCCACTGACTGTTCGCTCTGTGATCATTCCGGAAACCGGCGCCCGAAGCGGAACCGAGGCCACATTGCGAACGTCCGCATCAGGCGATGTCACACTCACGCCAAGTGCCCGAAGGCTTTGCTTTTGGTGCACCGATGCGACCTGAGCCGACTTCAATTCTGCTTCCGCCTCCTGGATCTCTTTGTTTAAAGGGATAGTGCGCTGGAAATCATATTCTGCTTGTGCGGTTTTGTAACTTGTCTCTGCGGCAATGAGATCTTTACCGGCTCCGGCTCCTAGTTCAATCAGGCGTTTTGTGCGGTTGAACGTTGCCTCCGCTTCGTCCAGCCTCGCTTTGGCTTCGAGAATCGCAGCTCGGTTTTCGGCCTTTTTTACGCGGTCCAGGTTTTTCTGTGCGAGCGAAAGCCGGTTATCCGCGTCGCGCCATTTACCGTAGCTTTCGGCAACCTCGGTACTCATGAGCGTAGCCACCGTTTGACCCGCGGAAACCCGGTCGCCGATCGAGACAAGGACCTGCTCTATTCTGCCGCTAACCAGCGAAGTGACCTGCTGCGTCTTCTGCGGATTGGTTTCCACCGAACCAGCGACGGTGACGAGGGCGATCGCCGGCCGTTGGGTCACAGTTTCAGTTTCAATCCCCGCCGATGCGAGGATTTCAGGGCTAAGTCGTACGACCTCGGCCGCTCCCTGTTCCTTATCGCCATTCTCAGGCTTGTCGCCCGATCCAGCAGCGACGTTGGTTTCATCCGCCCCTCCGCTTTTCTTAGTGGCAATAAGTACGACGCTGACGAGGGCAATAACCGCAATAACGGCCAATGCAATAATCCATGGGAAGAACTTTTGCTTTTTTAAGACTCCGCCGTTGAGTTCCTCTCCCTGTTCACTTTCCTGCAACTCACCCATCTCCGATTCCAGGCGGTTTAGCTCGGCCGCGTCTTTATCGTGATGGTTCATCTCTTCAATTTGGTTTGTCTCTTGCATTGATTTAGTTCTCCAGCATTATTCCTAGCGCTATAAAAAGATCGGCTTGCGAGCGATAACGCTCGGTCAAGACTTCCGTTAGATCACGATTCGCGTCCAAAAGCCTTCTTTGCTCGGCAATCAAATCGGTGACCTTGAGTTCGCCGATCTGATAGACTTGGCGAATTTTCTCAATATTTTCCCTTGAACGCGGAAGCACTGCAGTTTCAAGGGTCAAAAGTGAACGGCTCGCTGCTTCGATCCGTTGAAAGGCCGATGCCACCTCGCTTTTGATAATCTGTTCTGCAAAGATCCGACGTTCCTGCGCGAGTCGTATTGCGATCTCGGCTTCGGCTTTTGCTCCTTGATTCTTATTGAAGATCGGTAGGCCGATTGCCACTCCAAATGTCAGACTTCGGTCCCGTTGAAAATATGCTCCGCGAGGATCGTCAAAACCGGAACGACTCTGGGTATAACGTGTATAGGCGGTCACATCAGCCTTGCTCTGTGAGCGGACAAGACGAAGTCCGGCCGTAGCGAGACTCTCTTCAAGTTCCGCAAGACGTATCTCGGGTCGATTTCTTAACGCTACCTGTAAACCAATTTCGATCGTTGGCGGAAGCTGGGGGATTTGTGCGGAGGTTATTTCTTCACGTAGCTTGAGCGACTCGTCAAACGGTACTCCCGCATAGAATTTCAGCTTCGAGATCGCTGCCTGTAGTTTTCCTTCAACTAGCTGCCTGCGAGCTCGAAGACGCTCGACTTCGGTTTGCAGAAGATTAAGTTCAAGTGGCGGTGATTCTCCCTCGTTAACGCGAATCTGCACGAACCGCACTGTTCGCGTATCCAGCTCAAGAAGTTCTTCCAGCGTTGAAAGCTCTTGTAGAGCGGCCAGAGCCTCTGAATAATTGACGAAAATCTGGTTCGCCAATTCTCTTTGCCGTGCGGTGACCTCCGCTTCTTTGAGAGTTATTTCGGCTTGTGCAAGATCAATCCTTCGCCGTCGTTGGCCGTAGATGTCGAGCGGGACAGAAAAACCTACACTTAGTTCGCCGTCACCTGGCGATCCAACGACCCTTCCAGTCGTTTGCTCGACCTCTAGCGTAGGGTTTGATCTAAGCCGTGATTGTGTTAATCGGGCCTTCGCTTTTTCGACTTCGAGCCGGGCAATTTTTATGTCCCCGTTTTTCTCGAACGCACGTTTTACGATTTCCGCAAGCGGAACACCGTCAATCTGGCTGTAATAAACTGGCAAAACCGAAACGGTAAGCGGTTTGGCCACACTTTCTTCTATAAGTTCGCCGCGGTTTTCACTTTTCGCGACAAGCACGATATCTTGCGCAAGGATGTCAGCCGCACCGAACGGTAGCAGACAAAGCGCTGCACAACACGCGAACAGGTGAGATTTTCGAAACATTTTTTATATTCCTGATCAAAAACGGGTTCAGATACCTTGTCCGCACATCTTTCTTCGGAATAAGAGCATTGGACGTTGGTAAACCAACAGCTATCTTCTGACGCAACGTCAAAACATAGAGCCTAAAATATGAGATTGATCAAGAACGTTGTGGAGGAAGGTAGGGGGGTGAGACCGAAGCAAGGGCCGCTTGGCAGTAATGAATTAAGATTCGATCGCTCTGAATGCTTACGACCTTTACATCAATGTCCGAGCTTGGAATGGCGGTTGCATGGCAAAAACATTCATCGTTACAGACCGTTGACTGATTATTCTTGCCTTGATCATCCCGAACCGAAATTGAAGCTTCTAACGGATCGGATATCGCTTGGGGTGAGAATCCTATGCTGAGTTCGCTTTTCGAAGATTCTGAGTCTAATATGGGGTATTTTTGCTCGCCGCAGAGGGCGGGGCAGAAAAGTTCAATCGCGACTAGACATAGCAACAGGGTGACACACCTTTTTCTTGCTGCCCGTTTTCGAATGAACTGAAATACGCCGTACATAAAGTCAACAAAATTTGAAAATCCCTCAATCGTCAAGAGTAAAGATTTAAGTTTGCCGTTGTCAAGTTGGCAGTCCATTTGCGCACTAACGATTCTAAAATCTTTCCAAAATTGACGACCTTCTCGGCCGCTCATTAATACCAGGCTATACCGCAAACTCTATCTTGGGCCTTATTATGAATGAATCTCTTCTAGTGGTGATGGGTCGGTCCAATTGCGGATTCTCGTAATGGTTCCGATCATCGCCAATGAAGCATCGACGCCGTACGTGATGAAACCTGCTGCGACATTTTGCCATAAAACAAGGTCCGTGAAACGCGATTTTGGACAAGTTTCTCAACGCATTATTGTAATTTCTTTCACCATCTCCATGTTGAGTCTAGCGGTGCGGGAACACGTTCGTAAAAACTCGCTTGACTCTTGACCTCACTCAAGGCGACGGTGGTTGTGCCGTTCGAGAATAAGTCTTCGAGTATGGAGACGCAAGCTATACAAAGGACTTAATATGCAGTGTTCTTATTCGACTCTCGTCCTTGGTGCCAATAGAAACGCTTTGCATCCATAAAACAATTGTCAGTGAATTGACCTCATTTTATATTAGGTTCCCTAGGAATGGTTTATTCTACGAGCGATAAACGTACTTAAAGTACGCTTATTCATATCATTTTAAACTTTTCCTTGCGTTAAGTTCATATTTCTTGCTATATTCGTACTATGAGTACGCATACTCCGACTAAAATAAACCAGCTTTTGAACTCACAACCTTCAGGGACTGTCTTTCAGTCTCGCTGGTTAACCACACACGGTTACAGCCTGGATCTGCAAAGAAAGTATCGAAGCGGAAAGTGGCTTAAATCAATAGGAAGCGGGGCGATGATACGCGCCGGTGATAACGTAGGTTACGAAGGGGCAATCTACTCACTACAAAAGCAAACGAAAATGTCTGTGCATCCAGGCGGGCGGACAGCCCTCTCGATACTTGGCAAGGCACACTATCTTGACCTTGCTACCCCGCGGATCATCCTTTTTGGAACGAAGGGTGAAGTTTTACCTGCTTGGTTTCAACAACACGATTGGGGCGTGAAAGTTGATTACTATTCGACTACATGTTTGCCACCCGATTTGGGCCTCACCGAAGTCGAACAAAAAAACTTTACAATAAAGGTATCAAGCTCGGCTCGTGCACTTATGGAATGCCTGTATCTTGCGCCCGAAAAACAGGATCTGATGGAGTGTTATGAACTGATGGAAGGTCTTAATAGTCTGAGACCTGATCAAGTACAGTTGTTACTTGAAAAATGCCTGTCAGTGAAAGTAAATCGACTTTTTCTTTACCTCGCCGAAAAAGCGGGCCACCGATGGTTCAACCATTTGAAAACAGACAAAGTAAATCTGGGAAGCGGAAAGCGAAGCATAGTCAAACATGGCGTATATGTGGACAAATATCAGATAACCGTACCAAAAGAATGGGAGGAACGTGAAACAGGTATATAGACAACAAGTTTCCCTCTTATTGAGCGTACTGCCCGAGGTAGCAACCGAGGAGTGCTTCGCTCTACACGGAGGCACGGCGATCAATCTCTTTGTGCGAGACATGCCGAGGTTGTCCGTAGATATAGATCTGACGTATATTCCGATTGAAGATCGTCAAACAACTCTCGATAACATAAACGCTGCCCTCCTGCGAATCAAAACCAGGATCGATCGAATAGTTAAGAACGTTAAGGTAAACGATCGAACCGATATAGGGAAGCTAATAATATCTGCACAAGGCGTTGACATTAAACTGGAAGTCAATCTTGTAAATCGCGGCGCAATTGCCACACCGGAAACAATGGTTTTGTGCGAGCGAGCGCAGGAAGAATTTGATATTTTTTGTGAGATTCCGGTGGTACCGTTTGGACAACTGTATGGTGGCAAGATCTGTGCGGCTCTTGATCGTCAGCATCCGCGGGATCTTTTCGACGTTAAATACTTATTGGAAAATGAGGGATTTTCGGCGAACGTTAAAACCGGTCTACTCCTTGCCTTGCTCTCCAGCGGTCGTCCGATTCACGAAGTACTTAATCCCACGATGCAAGATCAAAAATCGGCGTTCGACAACCACTTTGCCGGCATGAGCGTAGAAGAATTTAGTTACAACGACTTCGAAAATACGCGAGCTAATTTGGTCAAAACGATCCACACAAAACTCACTAACGAAGACCGTGAATTTATTCTCAGCATAAAGCGTTTGGCCCCACGGTGGGATATCTACAACTTCGAAGAGTTCCCTTCCATAATGTGGAAACTACAGAATCTACAAAGGCTTAAAGAACAAAACGTTGCAAAATATGGTGAGCAACTGGCGAATCTCGAGACCGTGCTCAGAAATAACAACTGAACGCAGTTCTAATTCGAAGAAGGCTCCTTTAACTCAGAGGAAGATTGAAATCGCCAATTTACAATTCGAGCCATGATGTTAGCTTTTAATGATCGCTAGAAAACTGTACCCCCGCATGTCAATTTCACAAAGCACTAATTTTAATGATTTATATTGACAATATACTGTGAACACACCATACTTGGTGTGTTATGAGATTTACGAATCAAGTCACGGACAATGCTTTCCTAAATGAACTTGGCGATCGCCTTGAACAGCTTCGTTTGAGCCTTAACCTAATACGAACCGAACTAGCAGAACAGGCTGGGATCTCAAGAAACACCATCGAGCGAATAGAATCCGGAAAATCAGTTCAGTTGGTCAATTTGATAAGGTTGTGCCGCTCCCTGGGCATTTTAGGCCGGTTTGAGACTTTGATACCAGCGGCTGCACCTAGTCCTGTGGCTCAGCTCCGGCTCCAGGGCAAGCAGCGTAAGAGAGCGTCAAAGAAGAAGCCTACATCTCCTGACACGTGGACGTGGAGAGAAAAGGAATGACAAGTCTTGCGGAGGTCAGGCTTTGGGGACGCTCGATCGGAGCCGTATCGCTCGAAGATGACAGTGACGTCGCCGCCTTTCAATATACACCTGAATTTGCGGCAAGCAAGATCGACGTTTCTCCGGTCACGATGCCGCTCAGCAATTCCGTGTATCAATTTCCTGAGCTCCCGAGAAATACGTTTCACGGCCTCCCCGGTTTGTTGGCCGATTCCCTGCCGGACAATTTCGGAAACGCTCTTATCGACGCTTGGCTTGCGACGCAAGGTCGAACACCCGACAGTTTCAACCCTATCGAACGGCTTTGCTATACCGGATCGCGTGGGATGGGTGCACTGGAGTTTGTTCCGAGTATGGGTCCCGTCCAGAACAAGGCCCGGAAAATAGATATCGACAATCTGGTCCAACTAGCTTCTGAGATATTAAGCAACCAAAGTGATCTGGGCCTCACACTCCAAAACGACGAAGCAAAAAATGCTCTAACGGATATTTTGCGGGTTGGTACGTCAGCTGGTGGAGCGCGGGCAAAAGCCGTGATCGCCTGGAACCCCAAAACGAATCAAGTGAGATCGGGCCAGGTGAACGCCGGCGAAGGGTTTGAATATTGGCTGCTAAAGTTTGACGGCGTTACGGGAAACAAAGACAAAGAACTTGACGACCCGCAAGGCTATGGTGCTATCGAATATGCATACTATCAAATGGCTTTAGCGGCCGGAATTAAAATGAGCAAATGCCGCCTACTCGAAGAAAATGGCAGGCGGCATTTTATGACTAAGAGATTCGACCGTCTGGATGGCGGTGAAAAACTACATATGCAATCTCTATGCGGACTTGCACATTTCGATTTCAATGCTGCGGGAGCCTACAGCTATGAACAGGCTCTACTGATTATCCGCCAGCTCAAACTTCCTATGGCGGCAATCGAAGAGCAATTCAGAAGAATGGTTTTTAATATCCTCGCAAGAAATCAGGACGATCATGTGAAGAATATTGCTTTTATTATGGATAAAAGAGGATCCTGGTCACTCGCCCCGGCCTTCGATATGATTTACAGCTACAATCCGTCCGGGGCGTGGACATCCGCCCATCAAATGACAATGAACGGAAAGAGAGACGCTTTTTCCATAGAAGATTTCAGAGCTTGTGCAGAGGCCGCATCCTTGAAACGAGGGCGAGCAGAATCAATTCTCAACGATGTGCGTAATGCGGTCGTTCGATGGCAGGATTTTGCCGCGGGGGCCATGGTAAACCCTGATTGGGCTGAAAAAATTCAAAAGGCTCTTCGCCTGGAACTAGATTCGATATAAGTGAATTTCGGATTCCGCATTTCATAGCAGATTGATAAGACTCGCGTCGTGCCCGTAATACGATCCGCAAGCGACAATCACACCACTTTAGGCTGAAACAATCGGGAGCCTCCCTCCAGCTTGACAGGCCGCTAACCAGCCATTGTCCATTTATCACGGTCCGCTGGAGTCTCGTGGTTGAATGGCGGCCAAAGATACCGATCTTGCGTCAATAGTCATAGCCAACCTCCTTCAAAACCCGCCCTTAGTAAGCCGTTTGTGATATATGGACAATCTCGCATCAGTTTCCATAGGAATCCGGTACGATGGTTTTCGATCATAAGGATGATCGGCCCCTGGTTGATACCGTAATGCCAGTGACATGCCCACCCGAAGCGACTGCCGGATATTGCCGGGTAGGTCGGGTTGAATGTTGCCTTGAATCCATAAGGGTTTGACTCGGTCAATTTGATGCGGTTTATGCAATAGTCGATCGTGGGCAGAACGATCTCCGGCGCGAACGGAAGCGATGTTACAACCGCCCATGGAGCTAATGTACCGTCATCGGGGCCGTACGGTACGCCGCGTTCCCGATAGCCGAAAAACTCACGCTCGATACCTTTCTCTTTGATCGTTTCAGGGCCGGGGCCGTCGCTCGCCGTAATTCCCCAGCAAAAGCGGTCGTAGCCCTTGAACTTGAGCGGGTTGTCGATCGCGTAATGCTGCTGTACATAGCTCGCGCGGCGGCTGTTCTCAAAATAATCGATGCCCTTGGCCTTCATAAAAGCGTCTTGTATGCCTCGGAAATCGATCCAGAGATGCGAGAGCTGGTGGGTGAACAACGGGCCGGAATATAGATATTCATATCCGTAACATTGTTCCCACCGGTAAGTCGAAGTCCAGGCGCGGTAGCAGCTCTCCGGCAACGGATGAGTTGGCGACCCTAGTCCGAGGACATATAGCAGCATTGCCTCGTCGTAGCCTTCCCACCGGAATTTCAGAAATCCCGTTTCGGGCTTCCATCCATGCGTAACGGTCGCCCCTTGGTCCCGCGCCCATTGCCAATCCGCACGGCAGTAAAGAGCATCGGCGAGGGTCCGTACCTCCTGTTCAGCGGAGCTATCGGCGTCAAAGTAGATTCCCGCGGTCAAAGCTCCGGCTAACAGGAACGCAGTGTCGACCGTAGACAGTTCACATTTCCAGGCACGCCGTCCGGTCTGCATGTCCAGAAAATGATAATAAAAGCCCCGATAACCAGTGGCGTCAGGTTCGGGGCCTTGCGGGCTGTTCCAGAAAAAACGCAGGGTTGTAAGTGTTCGCTCTACTGCCGCGTCACGCGTCATAAACCCGCGCTCGACGGCAACCGGATATGCAGCCAGCGCGAAACCGGTTGCTGCGATACTTGCGGGCCAGTCTTCCGAAGTCTTGTCGATCACCAACCCGTTATCAGGATTTGTTTCGTGAACAAAATATTCAAATGAATCGCTCTGAAGCTTTTCCAGATCTTTTCCGATTGTTTGTTGCTCAACACTCAACGCAAATGCCCCCTTGTTATTCGTCGGTGAGGTCTATTCAATTGCCTTGCTGACTATCGACTGTGCCTCTTCCTGAATTCGGTGCAGATGGTCCTTTCCCACGAAACTCTCGGCGTAGATCTTATAAATACTCTCAGTCCCCGACGGGCGGGCGGCGAACCAGCCGTTTTCGGTGACCACCTTCAGGCCGCCAATTTGAGCACCGTTGCCGGGGGCCTTTGTTAGGATCGCGGTGATCTTTTCGCCTGCCAGGTCCTTGATTTTGACCTGCTCCGGTGAAAGTTTTTGCAATGCCGCTTTTTGTTCCGGTGTTGCCGGAGCTTCGATCCGTTCATATATGGGCTCGCCGAATTCTTTCGTAAGTTCCTGATAGATCTCGCCGGGGTCGCGTCCCGTCCGGGCCGTGATCTCTGCGGCAAGCAAGGTGGGTACGATCCCGTCTTTGTCCGTTGTCCAAACGCTGCCGTCCATCCTTAGAAACGAGGCCCCGGCGCTTTCCTCGCCGCCGAAACCAAGCGAGCCGTCGATCAATCCATCAACAAACCACTTAAAGCCGACGGGCGCCTCGTAAAGTTTCCGACCCAGCTTCGCGGTGACCCGATCGATCATCTGGCTGCTGACCAATGTCTTGCCGACTGCGGCGTACTCGCTCCAATTGGGCCGGTGACGAAATAGATAGTAGATAGCCGCTGAAAGATAGTGATTTGGAGCGAGCAAGCCGGAGCTTCGGGTGACAATGCCGTGCCGGTCATGATCGGTATCGCATGCAAAAGCGACCTTGAACTTATCCTTCAGCGAAACCAGGCTTTCCATCGCGTACGGCGACGACGGGTCCATCCGGATCTGTCCGTCCCAATCAACCGTCATGAAACGAAAGGTCGGATCGACAGCCTTGTTGACGACAGTAAGATCAAGCCCGTATAGTTCTGCGATCGGCTCCCAATAATGAACACCGGCGCCGCCCAGCGGATCGACGCCGAGGCTGATATTCGCACCGCGAATGACGTCCATATCGATGACATTCGAAAGATCGCTTGTATAGGCTTTCAGGTAGTTATGTCGATGTGTAGAGGATGCCTTCAAGGCCCGCTCGTAAGGGGTCCTATTGACACCTTTCATTCCGACCTCGAGAAACTCGTTGGCCTTCGCTTCGATCCAGTTGGTGATCGGTGCCTCGGCCGGACCGCCGTTTGGAGGGTTGTATTTGAAGCCGCCGTCATGCGGCGGATTATGAGAGGGCGTTATCACAATGCCATCGGCACGCCCTGTTTTGCGGCCGCTGTTGTACGTCAGGATCGCATGGGAGATCGCAGGGGTCGGAGTATATTCATCACCCTCCGCCAGCATTACTTCCACTCCGTTTGCTGCGAGGACCTCCAAAGCGGTTGCAAGCGCTGGAACGGACAGGGCGTGAGTATCCATGCCGAGAAACAACGGGCCGTCGATCTTGTTCTCTTTTCTGTAAAGGTAAATCGCCTGGCTGATCGCCAAAATATGCCATTCGTTGAACGCTTTATCGAACGACGAACCACGATGGCCGGAGGTGCCGAACGCGACCCTTTGTGCCGGTATCGCGGCGTCAGGCGTCTCACTATAATAGGCCGTCACAAGCCTCGGCACGTTCACCAGCATTGATGCTGCGGCCGGCAATCCGGCGAGCGGACTAATTTTCACGATTCCTCTCCCTCGGCACCATGAGATTTTTTGAATTGTCGATAGCGCCGGATAAGCGTGTTGGTGGAACTGTCGTGCTCAAGCTGCGGCTCCGGCCCGCTTTCGATCTCCGGGATGATCCGCTGGGCAAGTACCTTTCCCAGCTCAACGCCCCATTGATCGAACGAATCTATCTGCCAGATAACGCCCTGTGTGAAAACGCAATGTTCGTAAAGCGCGACGAGTTTTCCAAGTGCCGCTGGCGTTAATTGTTCCAAAAAGATCGTGTTAGACGGGCGGTTTCCTTCGAACGTGCGATGCGGAACCAGCCATGCAGTTGTACCTTCGGCCTCAACCTCCTGTGACGTTTTACCAAAGGCAAGAGCCTCCGCCTGAGCGAATACATTGGCCAAAAGTATGTCGTGGTGACGGCCGATCCGATCAAGCGGATATGCAAAGGCGATGAAATCGCACGGGACAAGGCTTGTCCCTTGATGGATCAGTTGGTAAAACGAATGTTGGCCATTCGTGCCGGGTTCTCCCCAGTAGATCGGCCCGGTCTCGTAGTCGACATCAGTCCCATTGAGCGTGACATGCTTGCCGTTGCTTTCCATGGTCAACTGCTGCAGATATGCCGGGAATCGCTTCAGGTATTGCTCGTAAGGCAAGACAGCAACGGTCGCGGCGCCAAGAAAATTGTTGTTCCATATTCCCAGCAGGCCCATAAGCACGGGAAGGTTTTGCTCGAATGGTGCTGTGCGGAAATGCTCATCCATCTGATGAAACCCGTCAAGCATCTCGCGGAAATGTTCTGGGCCGATAGCAATCATTGTGGAGAGCCCGATCGCCGAATCCATCGAGTAACGTCCGCCAACCCAATCCCAGAATTCGAACATATTGGCGGTGTCGATACCGAACTTCTCGACTTCGTCAACATTGGTCGAGACCGCGACAAAATGCTTTGCAATTGCGGAGTCATGGTGCAGGCTTTTGAGTGCCCATTCGCGTGCAGTATGAGCGTTGGTCATCGTCTCCAGGGTCGTAAAGGTCTTCGACGAGACGATAAACAGCGTCTCCTCCGCATCCATGTCGCGCGTTGCCTCGGTAAAGTCGGTGCCGTCGATGTTAGAAACAAAGCGGAAGGTCAGGTCACGTTTGCTGTAGTGCCGCAATGCCTCGTATGCCATCACCGGCCCCAGATCGGAACCACCGATTCCAATATTGATGACATTGCGGATCGGCTTGCCGGTATGCCCCTTCCACTCTCCGCCTCGGACCCGATCTGAAAAGTCGGCCATCTTGTCGAGGACGGCATGCACTTTAGGCACAACATCTTCGCCGTCCACGACGATCGGTTCCCCCTTTGGTGCGCGTAAGGCTACGTGGAGGACCGCCCGCTTTTCAGTAACATTGATCTTCTCGCCCGTAAACATCGCATTGATCCGAGAGTGCAATCCGGACTCAGTGGCGAGTTTAAGCAAGAGAGTTAAGGTCTCATCGGTAATGCGGTTTTTTGAGTAGTCGAAGTAGATGCCGACAGCTTCGGAGGCCAGCCTCTCCCCGCGTTCCGGGTCGCCAGCGAAAAGATCGCTTAGTTGAGTGTCCCGGATTTTCGAATAATGTGCGTGCAGAACTTTCCACGCTGCTAACTGCTGGAGTGGTTCGATATTTTCGTTCAATGACATTTACTTTCCACGGTCCTCCTTTTGGTCAATTACTGCTTGCTGAGCCGGCCTTTGTAAGAGCGGCACTTTTAGACTTTATGCCCTCGATCAATTCGTTCCAGGACTTGACGAACGATTCGGCCCCTTCTTTCTGAAGCTGGTCGGCTAGCGCGTCCGCGTCAATTCCGGCCTTATCAAACTCCGTCAGCACGGCTTCGGAATCGCCGCCGTCCTCAGGCATCATCGAACCGATCTCTCCATGATCGGCGAAGGCATTTAAGGTACTCTCGGGCATCGTGTTCACGGTACAGGGCGAAGCCAATGCCCGGATGTAGAGGGTGTCGGCAGCTGCGGGGTCCTTCGTGCCCGTACTTGCCCAAAGTAGACGCTGACGTCGAGCACCGGCGTTAAATATTCGCTGTTGTCGAGGCGAATCTACCAATTGACGGTATGCTTTATAAATTTGTCCGGCGACAGCGATGCCGAGTTTGTTTTGCAGGTCAGCAGGCGCTATGCTGGCCACCGCAACATCCCAGCGACTGATAAACATAGATGCCACGGAACCTACGCTTGGATTCAGTCCGGCCGCAATGCGTCGCTCTATGCCGCGCGTGTACGCGTCTGCAGCAGCAGCGTACTGTGCGGTGGAAAACAGGAGCGTCACGTTAACGGGTACGCCAGCGAAGATAGATTCTTCGATAGCGGGGAGGCCCTCTTTAGTGCCTGGGATCTTGATAAATAGATTTGGCCGATCGGCCAAATCGTGTAGTTCCTTGGCTGCGGCAAGCGTGGCGGTTGTGTCGTAGGCCAGCTCGGGCGAAACCTCCAGCGATACCCATCCGTCCACGCCGTTTGTCAGGTCGTAGATCGAACGAAAAAGGTCGGCGGCCTGACGCAAGTCTTCGATTGCCAATTCAAAGAACAGCTTCTCGCCCAACTTACCTTCTTTTACTTTTGCTCGGATAGCCTCGTCGTAATCTGAACTGTTCTTGAGGGCGTGATCGAAAATTGTAGGATTCGATGTGAGCCCCGTCACCGAAAATTCCGCGATGTACCGGCGAAGGGTACCGCTTTCAAGCAGAGATCTGGTTATATTATCGAGCCAAAGGCTTTGGCCTATTTCATGAAGTTTTTGAGTTGGTTTCATAGTCTTCCCCATTCAGTCTTGGTCAAACGACGTCCTGGATGTCCGTCAGAACATCTGTGTCTCCCTTACCTGATACTCTCAAGTTCACCCATAATCACCTTAACTTTATGCATTAGTTCGTCATCCATTAAAGGAATATCCGATGAAGGTAATAGTTTGCCATCCAGAGAGACTTCGATAACCCCGCGGCAAATGCCTGATGGGTTCTCAATTCGTATTTGATAGAGCGTCCTTCCGTGGCGATAATCAATTTCAAAGCCATTCCAGCTGCGTGGAATACACGGCTCGATGTTTAGTATGTTACCTTTCAGACAAAAGCCAAGCAGCGATTCAAGAGCGGCGCGATACATCCAACTCGCGGATCCCGTATACCATGTCCAACCGCCGCGTCCGATGTGTTTGGGGTGTGAATATATGTCGGCGGCAACGACATACGGCTCGGTCTTATACCGGTTGATTGCCTCGCCAGTGAGCGTGTGATTTATCGGATTCATCATTGAAAAAAGTTCGTATGCTTTTTCACCTTCTCCCAATAGGGCGTATGCAATGATCATCCAACACGCCGCGTGTGTATATTGTCCGCCATTTTCACGAATTCCAGGCGGATAGCCTTTGATATAACCCGGTTCAAGCTCGCCTGAATCGAATGGCGGAGTGAGTAAAAGAGCTAGGTTTTCATCTTTTCTAATCAGGTGTTCTCCCACCGATTTGACTGCTTGTTTTTGGCGTTTCGGATCTCCTAAACCGGAAATCAGGCTCCAACTTTGAGCGATTGAATCGATCTTGCATTCGTCATTCGTGTGTGAACCAAGTGGAGTACCGTCATCAAAAAAAGCTCGCAAATACCAGTCGCCGTCCCAGGCATTGGCTTCGAGATTCTTCGTCAGAAGTTTGGCGTGAGCGCGATATTTTTTCGCTTTTTGACCTTCCCCGCGCCGCTCGCAAACGGGGGCAAAATCATTCAAGATTTTAGCGAGAAACCATCCCATCCAAACGCTTTCACCTTTGCCTTTGGTTCCGACGCGGTTGAGACCGTCGCTCCAGTCGCCCGCTCCGATCAGCGGCAAACCATGTTCTCCGATAGTTAGGCTCCTTTCAACGGCCCGGACGCAGTGTTCAAATAAGCTAGCCGTTTCACCGGAAACGACGGGACGAATATAAACTTCCATTTCTCCTTCCGGTAAGACCGGCGCATCCAGAAACGGAATGTTTTCATCGAGGACACCGGCATCGCCCGTTTTGTCGACATAAAAATTGGTAACCAAGACGAGCCATAAAAGATTGTCGGAAATCCTTGTTCGGGTTCCGGCACCAGAAGGCTCGTGCCACCAATGCTGAACGTCACCTTCCTTAAATTGGCGCGAGGCGGCACGGAGAAGGTGATGTCGTGCTAGATCCGGTCTTGAGTAAACGAGGGTCATCGCGTCCTGCAATTGATCGCGAAAACCGTAGGCTCCGCTTGACTGATAGACGGATGTTCGCGCCCAAAACCGGCATGACAAGGTTTGATAAACAAGCCAGTGATTGAGCAGAAGGTCGAGCTTCTTATCGGGGGTTTTAACTTTGATGACATCCAGCGTCTTGTTCCAGCTTTCAACAATCTTGCCGTATTCCGTCGCAACCGATGAATGTTGACGAAAATGCAAAATACTTTCCCGCGCCGCTCCCTTTTTGTCCTCTTCGCCCAAAAGAAAAATTATTTCGCGCGTTTCGTTTGGTTCTAATTCAAACTTGGATTGGACTGCTGCACAGGGATTGAGCCCGGCACCGCTTGACCCGGACAGATTTTCGCGAAACATCGCGGCCGGTCGAGCCAGATTGCCGTTACGGCCTAAAAATTCGCGCCGATCGCACGTCCATGTCCGACTCAACGAATCGGTCGCGATGAACGCAACTCGGTCTGAAAACTCGGTATTGTTCGGGTTGCGTGCAAAAATTGCGCCCGTTACCGAATCTATTTCTGTGATTATGAATGGCGCCGATTTTGCTCGTTCGACACCGAGAACCAAATCGCAGTAAAACGTAACGGATAGCTCACGGTGCCTATCTGTGAGGTTTTGCACTCGTAGACGCGAGATCTTTATGCTCGAATCTACAGCTGCAAATACAAGCAGCTCCTGCTTGATACCATGGCTGGTGTTTTCGTAAATTGTGTAGCCGCTGCCGTGCCGGATCTTATATTCCGAATTTTCGCGTACGGGCAAGGCCGTGGGCGTCCAGAAGCTTCCCGTCGCCTCGTCTCGCAAATAGATGCACTCGGAAGGCTGATTAACCACGGCATCGTTTGTCCACGGAGTCAGACGGTTTTCGTGGCTGTTGTTTGACCATACTATTCCGATTCCCGATTCGGCAGCGATAAATCCGAAACCTTTTTCGTTGGCGACGACATTCGTCCAAGGAACGGGGGTGTTGGGGTTTTTGTCGTTCAAGCAGATCGTGTACTCTCGGCCGTCTTCGGAAAATCCACCAAAATCATTTGGAAATATGAGCTCTGGCCCGGGTTGGGGCAGCCTTTCATAAGAACGCGACGCCTCGCGCGGGATCAAATTAGATGGAAGCTCGGTTTGTTCAACGCGTCGCCCAAGTTGTTCTTCGAGCGACCCGCGTTCCACGACAAAACAGATTCGAGCGGCCGTGTGAAGTGTAACTCGATCTTCTTCCGGCATCTCCTCCGAACGCCGAATAAAGACCCCACCCCGCGCGTCAATCAGCGAATGCGCCGCACTCCGGCGTATCAGATTCAATAGATCCTCTTTGATTCCCTGCGCGTAACTCGTCGGCTGATCGTTAAAGATCACCAGATCAAATATCAGTCCCTTGCTACGCAAGTACTCGTGCGCGCGTAAGATCTGGCTAACACTGTTCTCCCAACCATTACATAAATCGACTCGCACGATCATGATCGGCAAGTCGCCACTGATACCGTATTTCCAAAGAGTTTGCGGTGTCCCGCGATTGAGTCGCAAGACACTTTCGAGCGGACGCATGCGGGGATTCGTATAAATTAAGTGTCCCGCGAGACGCTGAAAAAGATTTGCTTCATTTCTTGAAATGCCGAGATGCTGTAATTCGACCTGAGAACGCGTCCAGGCAAGTTTTTCTGCGCGCTGAAAGCATTCCAGATGACAGTATTTATCAACGCTGGCCACGACCTGCTCACGCGACTCAGCGGCACTTGTCGAAAAGATCAAACTAACAGACTTATTCGGCGAAATGGAAACGTGGGCCCGTAACGCGAAGATCGGATCGAGTGTGGCCCCGACGGTTCCGGAAAGATTCTCTTCGGAATTCGCAGCGACCGGATCATTTGTCGTTCTTCCGCGCCCTATAAAACGCGAGCGATCCGTTTCAAAACTGATCCCGCCGGCTATATCGCCCTCGACGGCAACGGTATGAGCTAACCAGAATGCTTTATCTTCCGTAGATCGTGGGCGACGACGGGCGAAAATTGTTCGGCGTTCAGCATCGTATTCGGTCTCGACAAAGAGATTGGTAAATGCCGGGTGAGCCTCGTCGGCAGCTTGTTCGTTTAAAACGATTTCACCGTAACTAGTCACTTCGATATGGCGAATTCTAGTTGATTCATTGGTAAGCGTAATGCGACGAAGTTCGGCATCGTCCTCGGTCGCTACGATAATTTCTATGTGAGTTAGGATACCCGCATCGCGTCGCCGAAATTCAGCCTTACTTTCGGTAAAGATAGCTTCATATTCATGCGGTTGGCGCAAAACCGGCTGAAAGCCGCCGGACCAAACGGCACCGCTTCGCAAATCTCGCAGATAAAAAAATTGCCCCCAATCGTCACGTATCGTATCTTCACGCCAGCGAGTTATGGAACGGGCCCCGACCCTTGAATAACCGCTTCCGGCCGTTGTGAGCATTGCCGTATAGTTACCGTTCGAGAGCAGGCAAACCGGCGGTGCAAATTGTTCGGCTGACGTGTAGCGCCGCGGCTCTGGAGCAACGGATGCCAGTGAGCGACGACCCGACGAAACGGCCGCGGCTCGTGGTTTTTTAGCTTCTTCCTGAAGACGAGGAATGCGTTCTTGAAGTAAAAGTTCCGCGGATTCAACGACTGGTGCGTGATGAAAGCGATTGACCATTACCTCATTACTCAAAAGGTTATCAAGTGCAACCAAGGTCATTCCCTGATGATGCGCCATATACGATTCGATCAGAGCAAATTTTTGATTTGGAGGCAGACGTTCCTTTGTGTAGTCAACAGCCTCGTAGAATCCAAAAGGGCCGAGCATTCCTTCGTTTTGGAGACGGCGTAGATTTGTCACACCCGCCGATGGTACAAGCGTCAATGCAAGAGCAGTCGCATAAGGGGAAATTACAAGATCTTCGGCCAAACCGCGCTTGAGACCCAGACCGGGCACTCCGAATGGACCATATTGATAATTTAGCTGCAGATCTCGAACATTGTAAGCTGATTCCGACACACCCCACGGGAGTTTATTTTCTTCGCCATATTGAATCTGCCGTGCCACGATCGTCCGATAAGTTTCGGACAGAAGTGTGTTCTTATAATCGCGCATCAAGAGTAACGGCATCAGGTATTCGAACATTGTTCCGGACCACGAAACAAGAGCCCGGCTCCCGTTTGTCCTTACTAAGCCGCGACCAAGTCGAAACCAATGTTCCCGCTCTACGTCGCCCGAAGCAATCGCAATAAAACTCGCTAACCGTGCTTCCGAAGCCAGAAGGTCATAGAAGGAATTGTCCCGGACGCCTTCGTCAGGGCGATATCCTATGGTCAATACTTTTCGTTCCTCATCATAGAGAAATCCAAATTCCGTTTCATTAGCCAAACCTCGGCAAAGACTAGCCACACTTTCGATTCGCACCCGGAAATTTCTCTGTATTTCTTTTGATCGAGTGATCGTTTCGGGAGCATCATCCACGGGCATCAGCATATCTAAGTCCCGGCCGTAATTGCTCGTAAGACGAAGAAAGGAAGTCGTCCAAAATTCTAACTCCGATAGGCGTTCTTCCCCGTTTGCGGATTGCTCAGTGATTTTGCGTATACTTTTTCCACTATTCTCCAAAGCTCTAAACAGGGATTTCCATTCACCAGCCGTTTTTGGTTCGGCATTTCTCAAAACCCTTTCGGCAGTTTCGATCTCGTTGACCAGTTGCAGAAAGGGCGGAAACATTTCCATCAAGGATTCACCTTCTGTTTTCAAGAACGCAAGCGTATCCAGAAGTCCATTGCGGGTCCTTTGATCAAACAGAGGTAAATCGGTAAATTCCTGACATCCCTCAGCAACCGCAATTAGGCTTCCCACCAGATTTCCGCTGTCAACGGTGGAAATATATTGAGGCTTTAGCGGTTCTAGGGTCTGGGTGTCATACCAGTTATAGAAATGACCGCGAAAGCGAGGCAATCGTTCCAACGTAGTACAGGTCAATTCAATACGTTCGATGGTTTCTAGTGTTCCCAAATAGCCGAAGTCCCTTGCGGCAAGCGTAGAAAGAAGAAGAAGGCCAATATTCGTAGGCGACGTGCGGTGTGCCGTTATCGGCGTCGGTTCCTGTTGAAAATTGTCAGGTGGCAGCCAGTGGTCGCTTTCCCCGACAAAAGTTTCAAAGAATCGCCATGTGCGCCGCGCGATAAGACGAAGCCATTCGATGTCCTTTTGGTCTAGTTCGCCTGCCGCTTCCCTTTCGACGGCCATCCGGCTTAACCAAAATGCGACAAGCGGCGAGAAGAACCACAGAATTAAGAATGGGGATGCAAAAACCAAGTGATGAGGATAACGATAAGTTACCACGCCGAAAATAAGGGCCGCCGAGACCGGCGCGAAAAGCATAGAACGATAGTAGCCATAGAGATCCTTTCTATCTGCCTCGTCACTTTGGGCGGCCGTTACCCATTCGAGGAGATTCTTGCCGGAAATGAATTTTCGGTAAAGTACACGCGCAATCGCGTCCGCCATCGTATAGGCTTCATGGGCGATGAAGGTAAACCGAAGCAACAGCTGAATTGCACTCAATTTAATGTCATTCAGGAGATTGATGAATTGCAGTTTTATACCCTGCCGTATGCCGACTGTTGTTTCTACGACGGGTGTGGAGGCAATCTGCAGGTAAAGCGGAGCCGTAATAACAATAAAAGCAAAAAGCGTTGAGATCAGAGGAGAAAGCGGCAGAATAGTCCAGGCAAAAACGAGCCATAACATGACCGAAATGGCAACCAGACTTCGGCGAAGATTTTCCCGAATTTTCCAGCGGGCTAACATTGGAAGACGGTTTCTAACGATGCGGCCTTCGGAGTCCTGAACAAAAGGGAAAAGCCAGCGCATTATCTGCCAGTCGCCACGAGTCCAGCGGTGCCGTCTTTGCGAGAAAGAATAATATCCCGACGGATAATCGTCGTAAAAAACAATATCGGAAACAAGTGCGACACGGGCGTATAGTCCTTCAAACAGGTCATGGCTTAAAAGTTTATTTTCGGGAATCCGACGGTCCAGAGCGGCTTCGAAAGCGTCAACATCGTAGAGACCTTTGCCGACATAGTTGCCCTCACCGAATAGATCCTGATAAACGTCTGAAACGGCGGTTGTGTAAGGATCAAAACCCTTTCCGGCGGAGAATATCCTGGCAAAGGGAGAACGGGCCGCGCTCGTCAAACTGATTTCTATACGAGGCTGCAAAATTCCGTACCCTGCTATTACGCGACCTGCACTTTCATCGAAAATGGGTCGGTTCAAGGGATGTTCGATCGTACCGATGAGTTTGTGTGCCGCATCTCTTGGCAATTGCGTATCGGCATCGAGCGTTATTACATAACGAATGGTTTTCAAGAATTCAAAGTCGGGACTCTCGGTCAAATCGAAGCTTGTTTCGACCGCACCGCGAAGAATTTGATTAAATTCATGCAAGTTACCACGCTTTCGTTCGCGGCAGATCCAGGCATTTTCGCCAGCATTCCATTGACGATGGCGTGAGAAGAACAAAAATCGCGGTTTCTCCTTCGATTCGTATTTCTTATTCAATTCCGCACAAAACTCCCTAGCTGTGTGTCGTAGCACTTCATCTTCAGGGTTTATCTCGCTTTTCGCGTCGGTCAGATCTCCCAGCATCGCAAAATAGATCTGTTTGTCTCGGTTAGCCAGATGATAGATTTCGAGATGTTCAAAAAGCTCCTCTATCGTTGCTTTATTGGTCAGTAAGGTAGGAATGACGACGATCGTTCGCGCCTCTTCAGGAATTCCCTTTCTGAAATCCATTTTTGGAAGCAGACGCGGCTTGAGTAGAACGGTTATGGTCCAGTTGACGATCGTTATGGCTAGTTCGCCTGCGGGCGTAATTGAAAGCAGTAAAACCAGTATGAAAACTAATACGGTATAGCTGGCTGAGTAGAGAGATGTATAAGTGGCGCCTGCGGCGAACATGCCGGATAGCACCCCGACTGCCGTTAGATAAACTGCGGTTGGATACAAACGGACTATCCTTCCGGCGTATTCGCTGAAACCCAACCTGTACGAAAAAGATTTTTCCAGGGCTGACAATCCTTCATCCGTATGCAGAAAGTACCCGACGTGCCGTAGCCGCAAGTTTTCACTTTCGGCTTTCCCATTGTCCGTCATCACTCGTCCGGCAATATCGACAGCGCGGTGAGCAACGTCGATCTCTCCGGCGCGGGTTTTCTTTGCGATCCGCTCTATCTGATGGCGATATTGATCGCGCGTTGCAAAATCCATTAGCGCATAAACCCCAGCCGGGTCATTTTGGAGAATTCGGTCAACAAAACTGGTCTTTTCGAAAAACTCTTGCCAATCGAGCGTCGACAGAAGCCGCATACTCGTGATTATATTGGCGACGGAAATCTGCGCGGCGGCTTGTCGGTTATGTTCTAGGTGTGCGAGATGCTCAATCGTCTCCCCCCTACGGCGCAGGCCGGTTTCTATCTTGTCCAAGGCGAACGTCATCAGACGATTGCCTTCGCGGAGACGTGCGGTGAGCTGTGCAATGAACGTTGCCGACGTTTCCTCTTCGAAGTTTCGATTATCAAAAGTAGTTGAGATCAACTGTAAGGACTCGACCGAAAGATCTTCGGAGGTGTCCTCCGCCAGGCGGTCGGCAAATTTATCCGCTATTGCGCGGTCGGAGCGGGCCTTTACGATCTTGTCGGCATAGCGGCGCAAATTTTCAATCAGACCGAGCCGTAAAGTAATCGGAAAGGCCCACAATTCACCCATATTCAAGGGCGAAATGCGTTGATAGGACTCAATGAAGGCGTGAAGGCTTCGAGACTCGAAATTATTGTCAGTGTGGGCGATTATCTCGATCGCCAGTTGAAAAATTCGCGGGTAATTCTTAAATTCGCCGGTTTCGAGTTTTGGGAGTTCACGGTAAAAGCTGCCAGGTAAATCCTGACGCACCTCGCGCAGTTGCTCTTCAACAATGTGAAAATTATCGACGAACCATTCGGCGGCCGGTGTAACCGAGTCGCCTTTTTCCGCTGCTTCGGTCAGAACTTTGTAGTCCGCGACGAGTTGCGTTTGGTTTTCGCCGAGCCGGGCGAGCATATTTCGACCTGGCCGGATCATTTTCGAAACTTCGTGTGATACAGCAATATCCTCAGCCAGTTTTTCGAGCTGTTCGATACTTAATAATTCCCCGCCAATAGGCAGTTCATCGGCAAGTTTTGAAATTAGCGGCGCACGACCGTTCGGTTTTGACCTTCTAGAATCAAGCATTACTTAAGCGACTAATTTTGATGTCGAACAATCTCGACGGTGCAGTGGGCTCGGGCAACGATCGCCGTAGCGACGCTGCCAAGCAGAAGATCTTCACCGGAACTACCTGTATCGTTTGAGCCGATAAAAATACAATCTGCTCCCCATTCTTCTGCCGTCCTACAGATAAGTTGTTTTGGGTCGCCTTCCTCGACGATTTGACTAACATTGAGGTCGGATTGTTTCAAAAGTTCCTTAGCCTCCTCAGTAAACGCGTTTATCCAGGCATCGATCTTGTCCGATCCGTCGCTTGCTTTCTGCTTATCATGGGATGGGTCTTTAGCCGTCACCAGCCTCACTTCGCTGCCCATCAGCCACATTCTCCGTCCGATTTCTTCGATGGCGGATTGAGCGGCTCGGGTTCCATCCAACCCGACTAAAATTCTCGTCGGCGCTCCTTTCTTCCAGGAATTACCCCGCACGACGCGCACCGAACATCGCGCTTCATTAGCGATTTTTTGCGAAACCGAACCAAGGGAAAATAGTCTGGTGCCGGCATTTCCCTGCGAACCGACAACGATAAGATTTGCGTCCCATTCATTGGCCTTCCACAGAATTTGGTATGACGGAGAACCCTGTAAAGAAAGCGTGTCGATTTTCCAATCGGGAAAATATGATGCGAGTCTTTTTTCCGCTTTGCCTAGCCGAGGTGATTCGGCTTGAGCTATTTGAATTTCAGGTTCTTCCTTGGCCCGTGCGGGTTTTGCCCCGCTTGGCTCGGATGCATTAAGCACTTCCTCGACGATTTCATAGCTCGAAGGCGGAGGCAGCCATCGTTCCTGAACATTGACAATCAAGGCTTTCGTGTTACGCGAAAGCCCAGCTCTCGGCAGATCGTTAAGGGCGGCTTCCGCGGCGTCTGAACCGTCGTACGCTATCAGGATTCTTCCTTTTTCACTCATTGTAGACTCCTTGGAAATAGCTAGCTTTTCGTTACATCGAAAGCTAAACAAACCAAAAAAATGCTTCTAACGATAAAATCAAATGCAATTGCTATACCCGTGCACCAAACGCCAACAAGGTCCAATAAAATTGTCTATTTAGGTTGATTCATAGGTTCAAGAAACGGTAAAGTAGGTGGATTTGCCTACCGGATTGCGGAAAAACACCTAATACATTGTTCGTCAGATTCTCCAATTTCATCCTATACGTCACTTAAAAGCCGGCAAATGAAAGGGCCAGAACGGGCTCTCTAACTGAGGGCCTTGCAGCTTTATAGTTCCGTTATTTGCCCAGTCGCCCGATGATCGTAATCGATTGGAGTCGAGGTCGGCCTGTTGAAATTCCGGACTCTAAAATTTCGGGCAATCGGAATTATTGTTGCGGTATAAAGATTGCAGGTAAAAGTTAGAACAAGAGGGGTTATTGTGAACGCTGTTTTTGATCACGCTGATTTAGGGTGGATTCCTTTGCGTTTGTTGGCGATGACTGGAATCATTTCCTGAACCTCCAACAAAGCAGGGTGTACAAAATGCGCTTTGAGACGATACCCTGCAATTTCGCGATAACACCTAAATTGAAGGTGAGGCAGTGGATGTTCCGAAAGAGGTAAACGATGAAAGATGTTAAAGCGAATTCTCTCCTTTCACTAACAAGTGATACACGAAAGGACGAAGTTGACCTGACCCGGCGTGCAATCATTGTTGGGGGTGCGGGCCTTCTTGTAGGTGGATTACTCGGGTGCGGCGCCACAACCCGCAGTGAGTCAGGGAACCGTAACATCGGTATTGACGGACGAGACTATTCAAAACCGCAGCCAACCGAAACCGCACGTGAAATCTTACTCGAGGCTCGTCCTTCAGAAATTGAGATCGCTCCGAACAGGATAGTAAAAGCGTGGACCTACGACGGAAAAATGCCGGGAACGGAAATCCGTGTCAAAGAAGGTGAACGAATTCGAATTACCGTCAGAAACAAATTGCCCGAAGAAACAACAGTTCATTGGCATGGACAGTTTCAGCGTGGAACGAACAAGATGGATGGCGTTCCGGGAGTGACACAGGACCCGATTCCTACGAATTCCGATTTCGTCTACGATTTCCATGCTGAACCTGCCGGATCATTTTTCTATCATTCACATAAAGGCTTGCAAATCGAACGGGGACTTGGTGGTGCTCTAATTGTCGAACCCAAGCTAGAATCATTAGCGTATGACCGCGACTACACTGTAGTGCTTGACGACTGGCTTGAAAGCACGCCGGAAGAAGCCCTTTCCAAGCTCAAGCGAAGCGGTGGCGGAATGATGGGTGGCCGAAGGGGTGCAAACATGCAAATGGGAACTGGCTCGGAAGTTGATTATCAGACCTTTCTGATCAATGGGCGAGCTCCGCAATCTCCGTTTGAATTTCTCACAAAGCGGGGTGAAAAGGTACGCCTTCGTGTTATAAATCCGTCCGGCTCCACAATATATCGATTCGCCGTAGCGGGCCATAAACTGACCGTAACTCACGCTGACAGCCTTCCCGTCAAACCCGTCGAAGTCGATACATTCGAGATCGCCCCCGGTGAACGTTACGATATTTTGGTAAATGCCGATAATCCGGGCTTCTGGGCCATTGCGGCGGTACCCGCGGACGGAGGGTTAAATGGCGCCGGCCGAGCTCTTCTGCGTTATAGCGATGCTCAAGGCACATCGGTACCGATAGCGACGCAATCGCCAATCGAACTGAACGGCAAGAAACTGAGTTATAGCCAGCTTATCGCCCTTGAGCCGGGAATACTGCCGGATGCTCCAACACGCCGCATCGATATTGCTTTAAGCGGAGGCATGATGTCTTACGAATGGACAATAAACGGCCAAGTTTATCCTAACGCAAGGCCTTTTGAGATCCGTGCCGGCGAGCTTATTCGTTTGACGATGACAAACCAATCGATGATGCGCCATCCGATGCATTTACATGGCCATTCATTTCGTCTGTTGCACAAAAACGCCGGAGGTTCGGCGCCTCTGAAAGACACGGTCATCGTCAATCATATGGAAAGTGTCGAAGTTGAGTTTTTGGCGGATAATCCTGGCGACTGGGCGTTTCACTGCCATAATGCGTATCATATGGACACCGGAATGATGCGTGTTTTTAAGTATGTGTGAAGGTATGATTTGAATTAGATCCTTACCTCGATGGCAAAAGCTAATGCCGTCCGCATCGCAGAGTTTCCTATCCACAATTCTCAGGCGCTATGAATACGGCCTATTCGTACCCGCCAGCCCGCATCAAAATCGATTGCGTATTTTTTCCAGACGGCGAATTGTACAGTTCACCGAACATCCGTCCCGAGACTTGCTCGGCATGCGTTTGGCCAAAATCCCATCCAAGATTAATTCGTCGGTTTGAGCTCGATTCTGCTGCGAAACTTTCTGGATCTGCCCGCTAACAAACACCGATTGTCTGATAACAAACAGGTGGGCTAAGCACCGTGTGAGTGTAAGCCTTCCTTAACACCCGTAACTACATGAAAACACTAGCCTTCTTGATTTGAACTTGAAAGGAACGATAATTGCAACCTCATTTTATTTTTAGGACGTGAGCGATAAGTATTTTAGTGCGACGAGAGCGCGACAAGGCAAGGGAGAATGCGTTAGAACACTTTTCGTAAAGTAACGTACTCCGATCGGCTTGACTTGTTACCTGCTCATAGGTTGGATAATAAAAATTGACTTCTGGAACTCTCGAGTTGTTGTGTGCCGGAGCTTCAATTTGTCATTTTTTGGCAAAGGATTACTTGTCTTGTTTATTTGCTCTGAGAGATAAAGAATGGCGAAAAACAAAATATTGGTCGTAGATGACGAGCAGAATAATCGTTGGTCGCTAGGAGAAGCTTTACGTAGTTGGGGTTATGAAGTTGCGGAAGCATCTACGGTTGCCGAGGCCCTTTCCGCTTACGACCGGAATCAGCCTTCAGCTGTTCTACTGGATATCAATTTGCCTGACGGGTCGGGTCTTGACGTTCTAAGCGAAATAAGGCGAAAGTCTCCAAATGCGATTGTAATCATGATAACGGGCCGCGTTTTGGCCGATGACGCGATCACGGCCTTACGCAACGGAGCTTATGATTTTATAGGCAAGCCGGTCGACTTAGACGAGCTGGAAATAACCATTCGCAATGGTTTGGAAACCCGGTCTTTGAGGCAAGAAGTCACTCAGGTTAGAAGCGATCTGGCTCGTCGTTTTGGTTTCGAACAAATTATTGGCGAATCCGACGCCATCCGGGAAATTCTGGATCTTGCCCGCAAAGTCGCGGAGAGCGACGTCGAATCCGTGTTGCTCCAGGGCGAATCAGGGACCGGTAAAGACCTTCTGGCGAAAGCGATTCATTACGGGTCAGGCCGCACCGCCGCCCCTTTTGTTGCAATCAACTGTGCCGCAATTCCAGCTCAATTGATCGAATCCGAACTCTTCGGTTACGAAAAGGGTGCCTTCACAGACGCGAAACAGCGCAAAGAAGGACTTTTTGAGCAAGCCGAAGGCGGCACTCTCTTTCTGGATGAAATTGGCGAAGTTGAGATTGGGTTGCAGGCAAAACTGCTTCGCGTTTTAGAGGAAGGCGCGTTTCGGCGAGTCGGGGGCTTGAAGGATATTCCGCTTGATGTTCGCGTGATAGCCGCTTCGAACCGTGATCTTCGAACCGAAAGCGAAGAGGGAGGGTTCCGGCTTGATCTGTATTACCGCTTGTCGGTAATTCAGCTTGATCTTCCGCCCCTTAGAGAAAGAGGCCGGGACGTTTTGCTCCTCGCCGAACATTTCGTTAAATCCTTGAAGGAGCGTTTGCGGCGAATGATTGACGGGTTCACCCCGGAAGTGGCGGAGATTTTGCTCCGTTATGAATGGCGCGGCAACGTCCGTGAGCTTCGCAACGTTATCGAACGAGCAATGATCCTGGAAGACAGCGATCAAATAACAACGAAATACCTGCCGTCCAATTTGACGGAAACCGAGATTCAGTCACTTGGTCCAGGTTCGTCTGAGATGAAGATCAAAGATGGCGTTTTGCATTTGCCATTGCAGGACTTATCGCTCAAAACTCTCGAGGATTCGCTGGTGCAGTGGGCATTGACGAAAAGTGGAGGCAACAAATCGCAAGCAGCCCGATCTTTGGGAATCACCCGTGATCAAATGGTTTACCGAGTGAAGGCAATAAGCGACGCACCGAAAACTAGTGAGTAAGAGTTCCGAAACAAAAAGGCCGAAAGACTTTGGACTGCCAGACGAAAGATGGCGCCGCACCCTTAAAGAGTTAGCGGATCTAAAGTTTGCACTCGACGAATCAGCTATCGTAGCCATAACCGACCAGACCGGCAAAATCACTTACGTTAACGATAAATTCTGCGAAATCTCAAAATTCAGTCAAGAAGAGCTTATCGGGCAGGACCACCGAATCATCAGTTCCGGTTATCATCCGAAAGAATTTATAAGGGAGCTTTGGACCACGATTGCAAATGGCAAAACCTGGCGCGGAGAACTCAGAAATCGCGCGAAGGACGGCTCGATATATTGGGTTGACACGACGATTGTCCCGTTCCTGAATGAAAGCGAAAGGCCTTATCAATACGTCGCCATTCGTAATGATGTTACCGAACGAAAACAAGCCGCAGAAACAATCCGGGAACAGGCTGAACTACTCGACGTAAGCCAGTGTCCGACAAAAGTGCGAGCAATGACGGGCGAGATCCTGTATTGGAACAAGAGTGCGGAAAATTTATATGGATGGACCAAGGATGAGGTTATCGGCAAAAACTTCGATGAACAATTATACGGAACATCGCAGAAATTAAAAGAGATTTTAGAAATCACCCTCGAAAAAGGCGAATGGAGAGGCGATATGCGGCAATTAAGGCGGAACGGCGAATCTGTGATTGTCGAGAGCCGTTGGACGCTCGTCCGCAACGAACGCAACGAGCCAAAATCGTTTCTCGTTGTCAACACTGATGTAACCGAACGAAAACAAATCGAAACACAACTCTTGCAATCGCAAAGAATGGAATCAATAGGAGCTTTGGCGGCGGGGATTGCTCACGATCTCAACAACGTCCTTTCGCCGATGCTCATGTCCGTACAGTTCCTAAAGCGCAAACATTCAGACGAAGAAAGCCAAAAATGGCTGAGCGCCTTACGTGAGAATGCCGAGCGTGGAGCGAGTCTGATCAAACAACTGCTTACATTCGCGAGAGGCACGGAGAGTGACAAACTGCCTCTTCAGCCGCACCACCTGATCAAAGAAGTAATCAGGATCTTGCGCGAGACATTACCAAAATCAATCAACATCAGATTTTTTATTCCCGACGATTTGTGGACGATCTCAGCCGATCCAACGCAAGTTCATCAGGTTTTGATGAACCTTTCGGTCAACGCGAGAGACGCGATGCCACAAGGCGGAACGCTCACGCTAAAGGCTGAAAATGTTACTCGTGACGCAACCTACCTGTCCACGCACCATAAAGCGCGAACCGGCCAATTCGTTGTAATAACTATTGGAGACACGGGCGAAGGCATAGTACCGGAAAATCTGGATAAGATCTTTGATCCTTTTTTTACTACCAAAGGAATAGGGAAAGGTACTGGTTTGGGCCTGTCAACGGTTGCCGGAATCATGAAAGGTCATAGTGGGTTCATCGACGTTTACAGCGAGCCGGGGAAAGGGTCCCGCTTTGATGTTTATTTCCCTGCAATCGCAGCAATTGAAGGGCAGGACGCAGAGGTTGTTGACGTTGAAATTCCAAAAGGCAATGGCGAATACATTCTGGTGGTGGATGACGAAGAATTGATCAGGGATGTTTCACGAATCACGCTCGAACAATATAACTACAGCGTACTGACCGCCGCAAACGGTGCGGAAGCTCTCGACATTTATCAAACCGGGCAAAACGAGATCGCTGTTGTTATTACTGATAGCCTGATGCCCGTGATGGACGGAGAAGCACTTATCAGCGCTCTTTCGAAAATTAATCCTCAGATAAAAATCGTACACACGAGCGGTTTGCTGGAGATAAACAAACCGGATCTACCTCGTCCCTATGCGGTCGAGACGTATCTCTCAAAGCCTTTCAGCGCCGAGAAACTGCTTGAAACGGTGGCAAGGGTTCTCGATAAGATTTGATATTCGCTTATTTTGTGATCTTGGAAGCTCCACATCCCGTTCGGTCATTATATGGCACGAGCTTTGCATTAAGCCCGCTTGGGAGAAACGATAAATGTATGACCTAAATGAAACATAATATCAATCCGGCAAATTCGATGACGGCGAAACTCCTTGCAGATTACAGCGGCGTTCCTGTAGAAATCGTCAGGTATTACACCCGCCGCGGTTTACTAAAGCCCGTCCGCAACCGCCGGAACAACTATAACTCATATCCGGAGTCTAATGTGGCTCGTCTCCGATTCATTCGCTTGGCGAAAAATCTCGGCTACAAGCTCACTGAAATTGTCGATATCTTCGAACAAAGCGATCGTGGTGATTCCCCGTGCCCGCTGGCGCGTGAAATCATCGAGCATCGTATCGTTGACAACCGACAAAAACTAGACGAGATGTCGAAATTACAATCGAGGATCGAAGCGGCCGCGGCACACTGGGCAACGCTTCCGGACAAAGCTCCGGACGGAAATACAGTCTGTCATTTGATCGAATCGACCGGCGAAATTTGAATCGTCCGCCGGGTTTCGCCGTTTGGCGACAAATTGAACGCCGAGACCGTCCTGATCTGTTGAAAAACAAATTACCTGCTAATTGTTTTCCTGAGAATTTATGTACCCAGAACTTTTTCGTATTGGCACTTTTCCGGTAGGCACCTACGGTGTCCTGCTAGTTATTGGTTTGCTTCTTGGTTTATTTGTCTCGTCACGGCTAGCGGCCCGCGATGGAATCTTACGCGGGCGAATCTACGATCTAGGGCTGTGGGCGATCGTCGGAGGGCTGGTTGGCGCGAAAATCCTAATGGTGTTGACCGAAGACAAGGTGCAGATTCTCTCGCTTGATTTTTTGCGTTCCGGCGGTGTTTATTATGGCGGTCTTTTGGGTGGGTTCGCCGCGCTCGTTTTAGTGGTCCGCTGGTATCAACTTCCCTTCTTGAAGGTCGCCGACGCATTCGCACCCGGCGTTGCTCTTGGTCAGGCAATCGGACGATTAGGTTGCTTTGCCGCCGGCGATGATTGGGGGAAACCGACAGACCTTCCATGGGGCGTTCATTTTACGGAGCTGGCATATCAAAACCAAGGCGTTCCAATTTACAATCCAGACGGTTCAAATTTGTATTTGCATCCGACACAGCTATACGAATCGTTTGCGATGTTTATCGTTTTCGGCTTGCTGATTTACCTCCACCGGCGCAAAGCGTTCGACGGACAGATTCTTGCTGCTTACGCCATTATCTACGCTCTGGTGCGCTTCACGATCGAGTTTTTCCGCGATGACCCGCGTGGCGACCTTTTCGGACTGACGACTTTGACTGGTTTTTCTACTTCTCAGTTGATCAGCTCACTGGTAGCTGTTAGCGCAGTAGTATTTGTGATTATACGTTTTGGAAAAAGAAAGTTTTTAGCGACGCGGGATAATGCCACGTAATACGTCTTCGGGTTGTGTCTTTTCCCCGACTCCCTCGGTCATTTCACCTACAATACTCACTCCTCTTCTCCAGAATCGCCTAGACAAGCCCGTCTAAGGACGGCACGGCCGTTGCATACCATCAATATGAAACAGCAGACGGAAAAGAGAATGCGTGCACGTGAAGCATTTTTTATCCGGTTATCGGAACACCCCTAAGTTGGATCTGTCGCGGCAAAATACGGGGCGTTGCAAGTTTTTGAAATAGATAAATGGCCACTGAAACGAAACAAGATCGAGATTCTAATGCACCAAAGGATTGCACCCTCGTATTGTTTGGAGCGTCCGGTGATCTTGTAAAGCGAATGGTGATGCCTGCCATTTTTCGCCTCGTTCATCGCGGGTTGCTCCCCACGGAGTTCCGCTTGATCGGTTATGGGCGCACCGAGATGACCGACGAAGAATTCCGTGAGCGAATGCGAAAGGCGGTAATTCCACGGGCCGCGGCGGCTCTTGATAAATCATGGACCGGCTTCGCCGCCCGACTGTCGTATCTCTCAGGGGAATACAATGGCGATGACTTGCAAGGGTATGCGGAGTTGGCTCGCAGGTTAGAGAAATTTGACGAGGAAACAAGAGCTGGCTACCGGCGCCTTTTTTATCTCGCGACTCCGCCGTCGCTTTTCGCGCCGATCATAAACAATTTAAGTAAAACGAAACTCGGCGGTCTATCTTATCGACCGAGTCCCGGAGGCTGGTCTCGGATCGTCATCGAAAAGCCATTCGGACACGACCTGGCATCGGCACGGGCCCTCAATGCCGAGATTGCACTTAGTTTTGATGAACATAATATCTATCGAATCGACCATTTCCTCGGTAAAGAGATCGTTCAGAACCTTTTCGCACTTCGTTTCGCCAATGGCATTTTTGAACCGGTTTGGAATCGTAACTACGTAGATCATGTTCAAATCACTGCGGCCGAAACGCTCGGCGTAGAGGGGCGCGGCGGCTACTATGAATCTGCGGGTGCCTTGCGCGATATGGTGCAAAACCACCTGCTTCAGATCTTAGCTTTGATCGCTATCGAACCTCCCGCCGAATGGAACTCGCGTGCCGTGCGAGATGAGAAAGTAAAAGTGCTGCGGGCGATCCGTAAAATCGATCCCAAGAATATTGGACGCGATGCTGTTCGTGGACAATACGCGGCAGGCAGTAGCGGCGGCAAGCGTGTTCCGGCATATCATGATGAAAAGAAAGTGGCGGCGGCTTCTGAGGTGGAGACCTTCGCCGCGCTAAAACTCGAAATTGATAACGTGCGTTGGGCAGGCGTCCCTTTTTATCTGCGCTCGGGCAAGCGTCTGTCTATGCGAGCCACAGAGATCGTAGTCGAATTCAAACCTGCACCGCACACGCCGTGGGTTGCGGCCGGCAATAGTGCTGCTCCAAATCTGCTGGTTATTAACGTCTCGCCCGAGGAAGGCATTTCCATCCGCGTTGAAGCAAAACGACCCGGTCAAGAGATGGAACTTCAGTCGATCGATCTTGATTATTGTGGTAGTCACGAACGCGGCTTAGCCGAGTCGCCATCGGCGTATGAACACCTTTTGCTTGATATTATGCGCGGCGACCCAACGTTCTTCGCTCGCGCAGATGAGGTGGAAGCGGCATGGGGGGTAGTCGAACCGGTCATTAAAAAGTGGAAGTTGAAAAAGTCAACCGAGCTTTGTTCGTACGCCGCAGGTTCCGACGGCCCCGAGGCCGCCGTTGAACTACTTGCCCGCGATGGCCGCCGTTGGTTTGGCGAGATAGACGAAGCGAAGTGCAAATGATATTAAGAGCGGCGATGCTCAGTGAGTTTGATCGTATTAAAAAATGTCGAACAGTAAGAAAGAGGTATTAATCTATGCAGTGCGGAATGATTGGATTGGGACGAATGGGCGGCAACATGGCTCGCCGGCTTCTACGCGGCGGGCACGATGTTGTTGTCAGCAACCGAAGCCAGGAACCTGTTGAAGAACTTAAATCGGAAGGTGCGGTGGGTGCTTCATCTGTTAAAGATCTGGTTGAAAAACTAGAAGCCCCACGCGCCGTTTGGATCTCGCTGCCATCGGGCGAAGTGACGGAGAACACCCTGGATCAGCTCAAGTCGCTCCTGACCCACGGTGATGTGATCGTGGACTCAGGAAACTCGTTTTACAAGGACACGCTCCGGCGCGGTGTGCAGCTCGAAGAAAGTGGGCTCGATCTGCTGGATCAAGGAACGAGCAGCGGCATCTGGGGGCTAGAGAACGGCTTCTGTCTGATGATCGGGGGAGTACGAGCAAGTTTCGAACGTTTGGAACCCGCCTTCAAAACGCTTGCGCCACCAGACGGATACCTTCATACGGGTTCGAGCGGCTCAGGGCACTTCGTGAAAATGGTGCACAACGGTATTGAATACGGGATGCTTGAGGCATATGGAGAGGGCTTTGAAATTCTCAAGTCGTCCAATTTCGAGTCGCTCGATCTGGCTGCGATCTCACACTTGTGGAATCAGGGCAGCGTCGTCAGATCGTGGCTGCTCGAATTGGCGGAAAGCGCGTTCCGCAAAGATCCGGCTCTTGCTTCAATTCGGGGCTATGTGGAAGATTCCGGGGAAGGCCGATGGACGGTACTCGAATCACTTGAGAGAAATGTTCCCGCTCCAGTGCTGGCTCTCTCGCTTATGATGCGGTTTCGTTCGCGGCAGGATGAGAGTTTCAGCGCTAAGGTTATCGCCGCCTTACGCAATGAATTCGGCGGCCACGAGGTGAGGCCGGCCGAATAAAAACCCGATTCAAGAGTTGAGAAGGCTCAAAGTCGGAAAACAATTTTCGTCTAGATAGTTAGTAATAAGGAGAATAAAAAATGAGTTGTTGTAGTGATGTAATGGAACCAATCGAGGCAGCTTCGTGCTGCACACCGAACAATTCGGCGGCGGACGCCGCCCAGGCAATGAAACATTCAGGTTGCGGGTGCTCACCTGTAGTCGAGGATAAGGAAAGTCTCAATCTTGTCGGTGTCGTCACCGAGCGCGATATTACCCACAGTGTGGCGGCTGGAGACCGCCTTGCTTCCGAGGTTCGCGTTGAAGAGATCATGCAACCCGCCTCTTCGTGTTGCGGGGCGGATGAGCCGGTTGAAGAGGCGCGCCGAAAACTTCATGAGCATCGAGCTACTAGCTTACCCGTGGTGGACAAGGCGGGCAGTTGTTGCGGCACCGTCAGTGCCCATGGCTTGGACATGAAGTAGAGCCACGGTTGCCAACATTTGAGAATCCGAGGGGCTATCTTGCGAACTGTCTCTGCCACCGGGTAATTGGCAGTGGCGGTGATGTCAGGTCATTTTCGACGTGTAAATTGGCCTTTTTGAGCACGGTTATGATGTGCGCAAAGTCCCGCCTTCACTGAAGTTTGGGACTGCGGGCAATTACAAAGGGAGAATAATAGCAATGTTACAGATTATAAGTGATTTAGACGGCCGCAAGATTCACGCGGCCGATGGCGAGATCGGGAGCGTAGAACAGTTTTATTTCGACGACGAAACCTGGACTGTCAGATACCTCGTCGTTGATACCGGAAACTGGCTTTCAGGAAAAGAAGTATTGATATCGCCGATCGCGGTCGGTGAGATCGACTCGGTAGCACGCGAGTTTATTATGTCGCTGACGAAGGAGCAGGTCGAAAATAGCCCGGGTATAGAAACAGATAAGCCGGTTTCACGACAGCACGAAGCTGAGTACAACAGTTACTATGGCTACACGGATTATTGGGGTGGCGGCGGCCTATGGGGCTTGGGGGCATACCCGTCTGGCCTTTATACGATGGGCTATCCTGATCGACTGGGAGTAGCGACGGGCTACGCAGCTACTCCCGCGATGGGGGCGGAGGAAGCAAAACCGGAGGAAGAAGGTGATCCACATTTGCGCTCCACAAAGGCCGTGACCGGGTACAACATAGAAGCTAAGGATGGCGGGATCGGCCATGTCGAAGACTTTATTATTGATGATAAAACATGGGCGATCCGGTTCCTGGTTGTTGACACGGTGAACTGGTGGCCGGGCAAAAAGGTGATAGTAGCCCCGCAGTGGATCGAACGCGTCAGTTGGGATCAATCAAAAGTTTTTGTGAACCTGACGAAGGAAAGTGTTAAGAACGCGCCGGAGTATTTCCCTAGTGCGATAGTCAATCAAGCCTACGAGGAGAGCCTATACAATCACTACGGCATGTCAAAATACGGCTACTGAGGGAATGCGAATACCGATTTCTTTATATAGAATCCTGCGGACATGCGTCGGGGTTGGTGAACGGGAAATAGGAGGCGGATAATGCTTATCGGACTTGCAGCGGATCATGCGGGATTTGCCTTGAAGGAACAACTGGCCAAAGCACTGCGTGAGTCCGGACACGAAGTCGTGGATTTCGGCGCGTCCGATCTAGCTCCGGAGGACGATTATCCCGATTACGTCGTGGCCCTGGCCAGGAGTGTTGCCGATGGTACGGTTGAACGCGGGTTGGCGATCTGCGGAAGCGGAGTCGGGGCGTCCATCGCAGCCAACAAGGTGAAAGGAGTGCGGGCAGGACTGGTTCACGAAATCTTTTCCGCCCACCAGGGTGTCGAAGACGATGACATGAACGTGATTTGTTTTGGCGGCAGCGTACTCGGTTTTGCACTCGCCATGGAGTTGGCTGAAGCTTTCCTGGCGGCCCGTTATAAAAATGGTGAGCGCCACCAGCGTCGGCTGAGAAAGGTGGCGGACTTGGAATATCTTTGGAAGAGTGTGGAAAACGTATGAAACACGAATTCAAAGTTGTGGGTTAACGGATCTCGGCAAAGAACAGAGACCGGTTCCATAGGAATGATCAACAGAAACATCATGACCGATCAGGTTCGTAAAATTCTCGAATGTTACAAGGGTGAAAATACAGGTGTATTGACAAATCTATCCCGGATACTCAATCATGGCCGGCTCGCAGGCACTGGCCGTATGATCATTCTGCCGGTTGACCAAGGGTTCGAGCATGGCCCGGCGCGAAGTTTCGCGCCAAATCCGCCCTCATACGATCCAGCTTACCATTTCCAACTCGCTATTGACGCGGGTCTGAACGCGCATGCGTCATTGCTCGGATCTCTCGAAGCGGTCGCTGCGGAATTCGCGGGCGAAATTCCATTGATTCTCAAACTAAACAGTCACGATCTTTTGCATTCTGAGGATGACCCACTTGGTGCACAAACGGCATCGGTCGCCGATGCTCTGCGGCTGGGTTGCGTCGGGGTTGGTTACACGATCTATCCTGGCACGGCGGAGAGGCGTATCCAATACGAACAATTTCGAGAATTGACCGAAGAAGCGAAGGCGGCCGGACTTGTCGTGGTCGTCTGGGCTTATCCTCGCGGTGGAGGTTTGAGCAAAGAGGGGGAAACGGCTCTCGATGTAACCGCCTACGCCGCCCAAATCGCCGCACAACTTGGTGCACATATAATCAAGATCAAACTACCCAGCGCGCATCTCGAACTTAAGGAAGCCAAGAAGGTTTACGAAGAACAGCTCATACCGCGCGAAACGCTGACAGAACGGGTGCGGCATGTGGTGCAAAGTACGTTCAACGGACGGCGAATCGTGATCTTCTCCGGTGGGGCTAGAATGGACGATGCGGCGCTTCTGGATGAGGTCCGCGCGATTCACGGCGGTGGTGGTTTCGGATCGATCATAGGCCGCAACTCGTTCCAACGGGATCGAGCGGCGGCTCTGAACATACTGGATAAGATGATTCGCATTTACAAAGGGGAAACGCTTTGAGATGTGGATAGCCGGATTCTTAAATCGTTCAACTCTATATCCTGACGCGAAATGTGAAATCTGAGGAGAAAAACATGACAATCAGCCAGTTTGCGGGAAAGCCCCCCGTACCCACCATGCTGGTCAATGTACCTAAATTGATCACTGCTTACTATACCGAAGTTCCCGATCCCCACATGCCTGAGCAACGGGTGTCGTTCGGCACGTCCGGGCACCGGGGTTCCGCCTTCGACAGGGCTTTCAACGAGAGCCACATCCTGGCTATCAGTCAGGCTATTTGCTTGTATCGACAGCATCAAAGGATCGACGGCCCGTTGTTTCTAGGCATGGATACCCACGCCCTCTCAGTTCCCGCTCTCGCGAGCGCTTTGGAAGTACTTGCAGCCAACGGGGTGGAAGTTATGCTGGCGGAGGGTGATGAGTATACGCCGACCCCTGCGATCTCGCATGCGATCCTGACATACAACAATGCCCGCAATACAGGCCTCGCGGATGGCATTGTAATAACGCCTTCTCATAATCCACCCCATGATGGAGGCTTCAAATACAACCCTCCTCATGGCGGTCCGGCGGACGGCGTTGTTACGAATTGGATCGAAGCCAAGGCCAACGAATTTTTGGAGAATGATCTTCGTGGTTTAAAAAGGATTTCTTTCGAGAAAGCACTTCGTTCCTCGTCGACACATCGGCATGACTATATAGGTGCCTACACGAACGATCTCAATGCAGTATTAGACATAGAGGCCATTCGCGGAGCAGATATAAGCTTTGGTGTGGATCCGCTCGGGGGTGCCGGAGTCCACTATTGGAGCCGGATTGCGGAGAAATATAAGTTGAATCTCACCGTTGTGAGTGAGATCGTCGATCCGACTTTCCGATTCATGACGGTTGATTGGGACGGCCAGATCCGCATGGACCCATCATCGTCCTACACAATGACAAAGTTGATCGGGTTGAAGGATCGTTTTGACATTGCTTTTGCGTGTGACACAGACCATGACCGGCACGGGATCGTTACCAAAAGCGTCGGGTTGCTTCCCCCTAATCACTATCTTTCGGCCGCCATCTATTACCTCTTTCGGCACCGGCCAAAATGGCACGCAGAAGCGTTGGTCGGCAAGACGGTGGTGAGCAGCCAGATGATAGATCATGTTGCAGAGAAACTTGGCCGGAAGCTATACGAGGTTCCGGTCGGTTTCAAATGGTTCGTTGACGGGTTGCTCGGTGGCTCTCTTGCCTTCGGTGGCGAGGAAAGCGCGGGCGCCTCCATTCTCCGCCTAGATGGCAGCGTTTGGACGACGGATAAAGACGGCATTGTTATGGGGCTGCTCGCGGCGGAGATGACTTCAAAGAGCGGACGCGATCCGGGAGAAGTCTATGTAGAACTGACAAGTGATCTAGGCGATCCGGTTTACGAACGCATTGACGCACCCGCGACCCCATCGCAAAAAGCGATTCTGCAACGACTCTCGCCGGATCAAGTAAAAAGTTCAGAATTGGCCGGAGAAAGAATCATAGAGAGACGAACAACCGCACCTGGCAACGGAGCGGCGTTAGGAGGACTGAAAGTTACCACAGAGAATGGCTGGTTTGCGGCGCGTCCGTCCGGAACGGAGGACGTTTACAAGATTTATGCCGAGAGTTTTCTTGATACTGCTCACCTGCGGCGGATCCAAGCCGAGGCTCAGACACTCGTCGACGACATTCTCACCGGGCGACGAGCAATAACAAAAGGAGGCCCGAAAGAGATCGTGTCAGCGGCCGACTCCAAGCAAAACAAGCTCTCAAACGTTAGAGCGGGTAACTAGAGATGCCGTCAAATTCTGTAACATTCTTCTTTGACGTGGACAACACGCTGCTGGACAATGATCGGGTCACAAACGATCTGCGCCGCCATCTGAGGAACGAGGTCGGCCCGGAAAATAGTCGACATTTCTGGGAGATTTTCGAGCGACTGCGGGCAGAACTTGGCTACGCGGATTATCTAGGTGCGTTGCAACGCTATCGGATCGAACATTCGAGCAATCCCAATCTACTTGCAGTTTCTTACTTCTTACTAAATTACCCTTTCGCTGACCGCCTCTATCCCACTTCGCTCGATGTGATCGAACACTACCGTCAGTGGGGCCAGGTCGTCATCCTTTCGGACGGCGACGCCGTTTTCCAGCCGCTCAAGATCCAACGCTCAGGGATCTTCGACGCGGTTGAGGGCAACGTCCTTATTTACGTTCATAAAGAGCTTGAGCTCGATGACGTCGCACGTAGGTATCCGGCGGAGCATTATGTCATGGTCGATGATAAGCTGCGTCTCCTTGCGGACTTCAAGAGGGCGTGGGGAAAGAGAGTAACCACCGTCTTTCCACGCCAAGGTCACTATGCTAACGACTCCGCGATTCTAACGAAGTACCAGCCTGCCGACATCAGCATCGATCACATTGGTGACCTCTTAAAATACGAGTTGGATTCATTAGTTCAGGCCGGACGGGGAGGCAAGTGACGCTTCAAACCGGACGTTCAGGATAATGACAAGCATAACTTAATTTTCAGACACGGGAAATTTATGAAAATCCTAATTGCAACGGACGGATCGGCTTTTAGTAAGGCGGCGATAGACGCTTGCCGAAACATTATCGCTGACCCGAAACACACCAGTATTAAATTGATCTCGGTAATTGAAGATCCGTCACCTATCGGCCCGGACCCGTTCACGACGTCGCCCGAATACCCGAACGAGATGGAGCAAGCATTGAACCAACAGGCGAAACAAATTCTCCAACAAGCTGAATCGCAAATCAAAAAGACATTTGCAGAGTCCGTTTCTGATTTGACAACGGAAATTATTATGGGTTCACCGACGTGCGTCATTGTCAACAGGGCGCGGGAATGGGCGGCTGATCTAATTGTGGTTGGCTCGCACGGCGCGGGTTTTTGGTCTCGCACGTTGCTCGGTTCCGTTTCAAATTCGGTTGTCCATCATGCGCCGTGTTCGGTTTTGGTCGCACGAGGAGAAGCGGATCTTTCTGACCCGGCGTAATGGTCCTTGATCATAAATGAAGGAGTAAGTCTTCTGGCATTTCCCCTTTCAACGCTTCAGAGACGCTCGATGGTGAACATATATGCCACGTCCGCCTCGACGAACGCAATAATTCTTGCCTCGAAATACGTCTCCCTCAACGAAAAACGCTCAAAAGTGGGCATCGCCGGCAGCCCCGTTTTCTGCAGCGATAGCCCGCTCTACGGCGCAATCGCCTTCGTCCGTAGATTCGATCGAGCCTCCGGCTTGACTCGAAAAGCAAACCCGCCAACCGGCACGGGAGGTTAGATTAATGATTACTCGGCACAGCACGACAGATTCGACGGGTCTTTGTACCGAGAAATGGCGGCGATTTTGAGAGCCTCAGCCATTGTCGGATAAACGTGCAGTTGTTCGATAAAATCCCCGAGTTTCGCTCTAAAACGCAATGCCATCATCGCTTCGTGGATGACTTCGCCCGCGCTGTTGCCGATCATTGTTACGCCTAGAACCTCGTTGGTTTTCGAATCCGCGACCATTTTGATAATGCCTTTGGTATCACGAATCGCTCCGGCACGCGGGACGAACGACATCGGCAGCGTATTACACCAGCACGGATGTCCAGCCTCGATAGCTTCCGCCTCGGTCAGGCCGACAACGGCAATTTGCGGATCGGTAAAAATAACGCGAGGAATGACGCGATGATTGACAGAACGCCGTTCTTCATTCGATAAAGCGTTATGAGCAACAATGCCGCCGTCCTGACTTCCGACCGGAGTTGCCATCTGAGCGTTTTGTTCGTTCCCGATGGTGTCACCGGCGGCGAAGATGTGGGGAATGTTTGTTTGCAGGTATTCATCAACGACAATCTGCCCTTGTTCTCCAAGTGCAACGCCCGCCTTCTCGATACCGATGCGGTCAGTGTTTGGCTGTCTGCCCGTCGCCACGAGTAGCTTTTCCGCTTTAAATTCTTCCGTAGCTCCGTTTTCGATTTCAACCGTCGCCACTGTTTCGCCGTTCTCTTGACGAACCGAGATCACAGTTGCCTTAACGACAACATTGATACCTTCTTCTTTGAAAATCTGCTGGATAGTTTGGCCCGTTTCAGGTTCGTAGCCGTTTGCCAGTAGCTGTTTATTTCGCTCTAGGATCGTCACCTTTGAGCCAAAGCGGGCGAACATTTGCCCGAGTTCCAAGGCGATATAACCACCGCCGACTATCAGAAGCGAACGCGGGCACTCGGTTAGCTCCATCGGTTCGTCATTCGTCAGTAGATCGCTCGTCAGATACGACACACTTTCTAATCCTTCAATCGGCGGCACGACAGAACGCGAGCCGGTGGCAATGAGTATTTTTTCACCTGATAATCGCTTTCCGTTAACTTCTACTGTGCTGGCATCGACAAACTCAACGTGACCTTCCACGATGCCGAATTGACCGCCGACTAAACTTTCATACTTCTTTTTGCGATAATCATGAATAACGTCATCTTTCTGCCGTATGAGTTCCCGGAAATCTATTTTTATTTCCGCCGGAGTTAAGCCCGGATAACGCGGATGAGCAGCATCAAAGACAATCTTTGCCGCTTCGATCAGATTCTTTGACGGTAGGCAGCCCCGGTTAACACATGTTCCGCCGATCGTTCTCTCTTCCGTCATTACCGATGTTTTACCTAGTTCCTGAGCGCGTAGAGCAGCTGCAAAAGCGGTTGAGCCCGAGCCGAGAATAACCAGATCGAAGCGAGAGTTGTTACCCATAAGACTCTTCCCCTTTGTTTGCCTGAACAGCAAATTGAATTGCTAATCGTTTGACGGTTTTGTTTATTTCGCCGAGACAGCAAACGCCGGACGAGTTGCGTATTTCGCAGGCGCAGAGTTTGTCTTTTATGAATTGTGTGACTTGCGCGGGAATCGAAGTTTCGCCCGTTTGCGCGATCTCGTCACGCATATCGCCTTCTGTAAAGCCGAAGCAATAGCAAAGTGGCCGAACATCGCCTTTGGCCTTTGAAGTAACCAACTCGCGCAAGTCCGCAACCGTAAAGTTTTCGCCCGACCCCGTGTAATAAACGACTTCGCAGTCCGGCGAATTACAAAATCTATATTCCTCGTCACTTACAAGCTGAAGTTTTTCGTTTTTTAACTGATGAACAACAGTTTGCTTGGCGACAATTCGCCCAGATTCACCGCAAGCACAATAAGCCGTTTGCGAAGAAACCTCCGCTGTCGCGACACCTCTACAACAACAGTCCATATATCACTAGTGTCCCAACGTTTGTTCCGGGGACGTTCGGAAGTTATTGAAATATAAGTTGTTAGATATCATTTTGAGATTTATCGATTTGAAAACAGATGCCGTCACAGTCGATCCTTTCACAATATTGTGGAAGGAGGCTTCTGATGAATACGGGCAGAACGATTTTCTCTCAATTGATGGATTTTCTCCCTTTATACGAGTTTCGGCGATGCGTAGAACGCTACGACGGCAATCACAAGGTTCAAAGTTTTTCATGTCTGGATCAGTTTCTCAGCATGGCTTTCGCACAGCTTACTTATCGCGAAAGTCTCCGCGACATCGAGGCATGTCTGCGAGCCGCCCACTCGAGACTGTATCACATGGGCATTCGGGGTCGCGTCTCGCGCAACACGCTGGCGAACGCGAATTCGGTGCGCGATTGGCGTATCTATCGGGACTTCGGACAGGTCCTGATCGGCATGGCGAGGCCACTTTACATCGGCTCGGACTTTGGCGTCGAGATCAAGCACGTCGCCTACGCATTGGATGCGACCATCATCGATCTGTGCCTGTCGCTTTTCCCCTGGGCCAAATTTCGCCGAGCGAAAGGTGCGGTAAAAATCCACACACTGCTCGACCTCTCGGGCAGTATTCCGGCCATTATTATTGTAACTTGCGGCAAAATTCACGAAGTCAATATCCTCGACCAGATCGTCTTCGAAGCGGGTGCCTTTTACATAATGGATCGCGGCTATCTCGATTTCGAACGGCTGTACAAGATTCACCAGGCCTCGGCGTTCTTCGTCATCCGGGCCAAAAAGAACTTCCGTTTCAAACGCCTCTACTCACATCCGATCGACAAACTCACCGGCGTCCGGTGCGATCAGACCATCACGCTCGCGGGCTTCTATCCCCGAAAGGATTACCCGGAAAAACTTCGCCGTATTCGCTATTTCGACAAACTGACGAACAAGTATTTCGTCTTCCTGACAAACAATTTCACCCTGCCCCCGGCAACAATCGCCGATCTTTATCGCAGCCGATGGCAGGTCGAACTGTTCTTCAAATGGATCAAACAACACTTGCGCATCAAAGCCTTTTATGGGACCAGCGAGAACGCCGTCAAGACTCAAGTCTGGATCGCGATCTCAGTTTATTTGCTTGTCGCAATTGTCAAAAAACAACTAAATCTCGACTCAAGTCTCTACACAATTCTACAGATTGTAAGCGTCACCGTTTTCGAGAAAATCCCGCTTTTACAGGCTTTGGGGGCATTGAATTACACATACTTGAACACCGATTCCTGTAAACAGTTGACTCTATTCGACTAACGTTGGGACACTAGTGTCCATATATTTAAATTAACTCGTAACCGGTTGCGGTAATTGTTTCCTTGATCTTTTCGATCGTCACCTGTGCGGAATCGTAAACGACAGTCACATTATGCTTTTTGTAATCGGCCTCGGCCGAAATTATGCCATGTAGTTTCCGGAGTGGAACTTCAATATGTGTTTCGCAAGCTTCACATGTCATACCGCGAATATTGAAGACAACGGTTTTCTTTGCGGCAGTTTCGTCGGGCGCAACCACTGGAGCGGATTCCGTTGCCGGAATACGCGGAGTAGTAATAGCCGTAGCGATGTAGCCCGTATAATACGGTGCTAATGCGAACGCGACGATCACCACAGACGCTATCCAAAGCGAAAGCTGGTTAATTTTATTTACCGGTTTAGTGGTACAACTTTCTCCCGGAGCACATTCTTCCCGGCGAAAATAAACACCATAGAACGCATATCCGACGGCCGCAAACGCCAGAACCAAGAAGAAAGGTCTTAGCGTTTCAAAGGCCGATGCGACACCGAATGCACCGAGACCGAAAATAACTGCAATCAACGGCAGAACGCAGCAAAGACTAGAAGCGATTGCCACAACTATTCCGCCGCCCATAAAGACATTTTCCTTTTTCATATAGATAATCGCCTTTTCTATTTCATATTTTCGATTGTTAATAACACCGGACACTCAGCCTCTTTGCCGTGTTTCTTCAGTTCCTTTTTACAGTCCGTTAAATGAATCTCAAGAATCTGTTTGAAACTCTGCATCTGACTTATTTTCGAATCCAAATACACAATCTTTTCGGAAAGTAATTCGCTCACCGCCCGACACTGGTTTGCATCGCCGCCCGAAGCAAAAAGCTGTTTGACCTCTTCGAGCGTAAGACCCATCTCCTGAGCATGTTTAATAAATTTGATCCGCTCGACAGTTTCAACCGGAAATACTCGGTAACCGCTATTCGTCCGTGCCGCCGTCGGCAAAAGGTTGAGCCGTTCATAATAACGAACCGTATCGACGCTGACCTCCGCCAACTTTGCGATTTTCCCGATCTGTGCAGCTACATATCCACTCACAAATAAATCTTACACCCTTGACCCAACACCAGTGTCAAGCAAAATGTCCCAATAAACTAATAAATAAGTTGCGATGCCAGCTGCCCGATGTGCGAAATGACAATGCTTTCCGAGAGTTGCAAAAATGATTTGCGGCTCCCCGCCACTCGTCATTATTAACAGGGCGCCGGAATGAGTGGCCGCTCTAATTGTGGCCGGCTCGCACGGCACGGGAGCTATCCCGTCTCGCGCTTTTTTCGATACCGAAATCAACGAAGAGGAAATTCGCTAGACTTTTGTTGAATCGCTATTCTTGCCCAACTTTTCATTCGAAACAATTCATAGAAGTTAAGTTATTTGACACATTACACAGGTGAAAATCCTCAGCCGTTATTCCGATCTAGTTGCTCGGAAGGCAACAAAACAGGCTCTCTTCCGCTTGGCACGTCCCTTGCCTCTTTCATCTGTGGCTGACTGACAAGTAGAGCTGAATTTTGGCGTGTTTATTGACGAAGCCGACTTGCCTAACAAGATTATGAAGGAGACGACACTACAAATAGACGGGATGATGTCGGTCCTCGACGGTGCCGGTGTCGAAAAGCAAATAAACCGGCACAAAGGGGTGTCGAACGTGAATGCCAACTTCCTGAGTGGCACCGCAACCATCGTATATGATGAGACTCTAGTCGCTCCAAAAGATTTCAAGACATTCATCACAGATTGTGGTTACCGATCCGGCGGCGAGGTCATGCCGGAACACATCTGTCGTCCCGTTATGAAGAATGGGTCGCCGTCCGCCCCTGCAAACGCTGAAACTAGCGCAGAGTCGTCTTCTTCGACGGTCAAATCAAAAACACCCCAATCCATACCGATGGTTCAACAACCGGAAGAAAAGGTAACGGCGGAAATGAAGCGGGCCGTTCCCGCAACGTCGGAAACTCACGCCGGTCACAAGATGAATGAAATGTCAGAGGACAAAGCGGCGATGGCTCAGGAGATGGGACACGGGACGGGCGAGTCAATGGAAGCGATGGTGATCGGGATGCGTAATCGCTTCTATTTCGCACTCTTCTTTACCGCTTTCATCTTTCTTTACTCGCCAATGTTCGTGACACTAACGGAATTTGAACTGCCCTTGCCGTTCGGCATCTCAACGGATTTGATTGGGTTTATTCTTGCCACGCCCGTTGTTCTTTACGGCGGCTGGATTTTCTACGTCGGAGCATATCGCGCTCTCAAGAACGGTATTGCAAACATGGCAGTACTGGTTTCACTGTCGGTTTTGGCCGGCTATTCTTTCAGCGTAGGCGCGACGTTCTTTTTTAAGGCAGAGGTCTTCTACGAAGCCATCGCCGTGCTGCTTGTTTTTATCCTGCTCGGTCATTGGCTGGAGATGCGCGCCCGCTCGGGCGCGTCAAAAGCGGTGCAGGCGTTACTGAATCTCGCGCCGCCGAAAGCTACTGTGATCCGCAACGATCAGCCAGTTGAAGTTCCTACTTCCGAGGTCTTGATAGACGATATTGTGATGATTCGTCCCGGCGACAAAATTCCAGTGGACGGCATTGTAACCGACGGCGCGTCCGCCGTTGACGAGTCAATGATTACGGGCGAAAGTATGCCAGTCGCCAAACAGGTCGGCGATGAAGTGATCGGCGCGACTATAAACAAAACCGGCACGTTCCGCTTCAAGGCGACAAAGATCGGAGCGGATACCGCACTCGCTCAAATCGTCAAACTCGTGCAAGCCGCGCAGAATTCCAAAGCGCCGTCACAACGACTCGCCGACACCGCCGCCCAGGTTTTGACTATCTCCGCCGTAGTCATCAGCATTGCAACTTTCGTTGGCTGGTTTTGGTTCGTCGGTGCCACGCTGGTTTTTGCGATGCTGCTGGCAATCACGGTCGTCGTTATCGCCTGTCCCGACGCGCTTGGTCTAGCCACGCCGATGGCGATTATGGTGGCGAGCGGCAAGGGCGCACAAAACGGCGTTCTCTTTAAGGATGCGACCGCGCTCGAAGATACAGGCAGACTTCAGGCAATCATCTTCGACAAAACCGGCACGCTCACCGTCGGGCAACCTGAAGTAGTGGAAATCGTCGCCGACGGAAAAACTATTACTGAAAAAGAGCTGCTCCGGCTCGTCGCCTCGCTCGAACAATCGAGCGAACATCCGCTGGCGCAAGCAGTCATCGAGAAAGCAAAGGCTGAAGGTTTGACGCTCAGCGCGGCGTCGAATTTTGATTCAATTCCGGGCCAGGGAGCGAGAGCAACCGTTGACGGACGCACAGTTCTTGCGGGCAATCGCAAGCTGATGGATGAGAACAAAATTGCTCTTGATACGCTTAACGAACGGGCACAAATACTTGAGGAAAAAGGAAATACGGTTATCTATTCGGCCATTGATGGTCTGGCGGGCGGACTGATCGCCATAGCCGACGCTATTCGCCCGAACGCGAAACAGGCGATTGAGCAATTGACTAAATTAGGCATCGAGGTAGCGATGCTGACGGGTGACAATCAAGGCACTGCAAATTTGGTTTCAAAAGAACTCGGCATTAAGACGGTCTTCGCCGAAGTCCAGCCGGGACAAAAAGCCGCAAAGGTTAAAGAGATGCAAGCCAAAGGCATGCGCGTTGGAATGGTTGGCGATGGTATTAACGACGCCCCTGCTCTGGCGCAAGCCGATGTCGGCATCGCCATTGGCGCGGGTGCGGATGTCGCAATGGAAGCGGCAGATGTGGTGCTGATGAAAAGCGATCCGTTCGATGTGATCGGGGCCGTCATCTTGAGTCGGGCGACGCGGCGCAAAATGCGCCAAAACCTGTGGTGGGCGGCCGGATACAATGTCATTGCCTTTCCACTCGCGGCCGGGTTGCTTTACCCCTCGATCGGTTTGCTCCTGACCCCCGAGATCGCCGCCTTTTCCATGTCCGGCTCGACGCTGGTAGTAGTCGCCAATGCTCTGTTGTTAAAGCGCGTCAAGATGAAAGAAGCCGCGACTCTGTTAAAGAAAAATGGTTCGGACTGATGGTTTCTTGAGAGCCCGAATATCGTGAGGCTTTACTTATGTTTATTAAAGAAATGAAAACCGAAGAGTGTTTTGAGGTTCTAACTGCAAAACGGATCGGCAGACTGGCCTGTGTCCATGAAAACCAACCGTATATTGTGCCGTTTCATTTTGCTTTTGACGGCAGCATGTACTTTTACGCCTTTTCGACGCTGGGGCAAAAGATTGAGTGGATGCGGTCGAATCCGCTGGTTTGTGTTGAGGTGGACGACATGAAAAATCAATTTGAATGGACCAGCCTGATTGCCTTCGGGCGCTATGAAGAACTGCCGGACACGCCGGAATTTGAAGCCGAGCGAACCCGGGCATATGAAACGCTTTCCCGGCACCCGATGTGGTGGCAACCGGTGTATGTTGCCAGAGATTACCGCACTCCGGGAACTGATGATAAACCGATATATTTTCGTATTCTCGTTGAAAAAATTACAGGACGACGAGGTGTTCCTGATAAATCGTCACTTGAGATGAACGTCGGGAAAATTACGGCAAATAAGCCTCACAATCGGTTTTTTGGTTTTTGGAGATCTCATAAACCAGACAGCTTGTGGGTTAACGAGCAAGAGCATCTCACACGATGAACAACGCTACAGGGAGAACCACTAAAGGAGCTTGACTATGAACGAACATATTGAACATTCCGGAGCTTGGGCCGTCGCCCTGATCGTGATCGTGGTGGTCTCGTGGCTCTTGTATCGGTATCTCGCACCTAAGACGTGGCGTGAGTGGGCGAGTGCCGGCGTGGTCCAGGCCTTTATTATTGCCCTGTATGCCGAGATGTACGGCTTTCCACTCACTATCTACTTACTCGTCCGTTTCTTTGGCCTCGATCAGACTTACCTGAATGCTAACCTCTGGTCCACGCTGCTGGGTTACGGAGAGGCGGGCATGATGATCTCGATGATCATCGGCTACACGTTGCTGTTTGCAGGCATTGGAATATTCATGGAGGGGTGGCGCGAACTTCACCGAGCCCGACAGGAGAATAGGCTCGTCACAGACCGCCTTTACGGTTTGGTGCGGCATCCCCAATATACCGGGCTATTCATCGCGATCTTCGGCGAAGGGATTGTTCATTGGCCAACCATTTTTTCGGTAGCTCTTTTTCCCGTTATTGTTCTCGCATACTTTTTTCTGGCGCGAAGTGAGGAACGAAAAGTCGAGGAACAATTCGGTGATGAATATAGAGCCTACCGAAAACGTGTGCCGATGTTCTTCCCCCGTTGGGGTCAATGGCGGAATCTGGCGACGACGCGAGGTGAGAATCCTGCTTAGGGTCCTACAGATTGTGGAACAGCTAAGAAGGGCCATTCAAGCGAGCGGCGGGATTAAAACGTCACGAGCATAGGAAAGACAAAGGTCAAGGAGGCGGATCATGGAAGGCATATTGTGGTTATTGGCGGTCGCGGGATTCTTCTATTTCATGATGAGATTCGGCTGTGGCTCTCACATGGTGCATGGTCACGGAGGCCATGGAAATCACGGCGGTCAGGGTGATTCAGATGGAGTGGTGAAGGGTGACGGCACCCACGGGGGGCACGCCGTGCAAGGAAGGGTTGGCCGCGATCCAACAGATCCGGTGTGCGGAATGGAAGTAGATCCGGCATCGGGCTATGGACGCGTGTACGAGGGCAAGGAATATCGCTTCTGTTCACGAACTTGCCTGGATCAGTTTGATGCTGAACCGGGGCGCTATAACGGTTAAAGAGGAGATGACAATGAAGCAAGGACTTTCATTAGTAGCAGTGGGTTTCGCGACCAGTTTGTTCCTGGCCATAACTTTTGTCTTGTGTGTTGGGTTTGACCTTTTGTTTCCGGCCCATGCGATGTTCCAGGCGTGGCAAAAGCTACTGCCCGGATTCCAGTGGCTGAGCTGGGGCAGTTTTTTTCTCGGGCTAATTGAGAGCTACGCCTACGGTTGGTATATCGCACTCATTTGGGTGCCGCTTTACAATGTTTTCGCTCTGAGGAAGCAGCGATAGACCGATCTGTTAAGCGTCGGTCTCAACTTACCGTCGTCATCCCCGTCTTGTCAAAGGTGGTCGAAATGCGAGAAACCGGGCAGATTGAGACCAAGCTCGACTAAGGAGTGAAAACTAACAAAAGAGAAAAATAATGAGAATACTACTAGCGACAGATGGTTCGGAACAAGGCAAAGCAGCGGTCAATGAGATCGCGGCCAGGCCTTTTCCGCCTGATACGAGCATTCGGATCGTTTCGGCTTATGAAAGGACCTCACTACTCACTCGCGTGGAACCGATGGGAGTGTCGGAGGAGTTTTATGCCAGAGCTGACCATGATGCCTTAAAGGCGGCTGAGGATGCAACCGAAAATGCGGCGAATGTTTTACGGCAGAAAAAACCAACTTTGAGTGTGACAACGATCGCTACCGACGGTTCTCCAAAAAGCGTCATCCTCGACGAAGCAAAAGCCTTCGGAGCTGATTTGATCGTCGTCGGGTCACACGGTTATGGAATGGTTGAGCGTTTCTGGCTCGGCTCGGTCTCACACGCCGTGGCTCTATACGCGACTTGTTCCGTCGAGATCGTTCGCGGAGCGAGACCAAAAGAAGAGGCATGGAAAATACTTTTGACGATCGATGGCTCCTCACAAAGCGATGCGGCGGTAGAGGATCTCGCTCGCCAACCATTTCCCGAAGGCAGCCAATTGTATGTAATTTCCGTGGCCGACCTGCCGTATTTGCCCCTCGCCTATCCTGGAGACGGCATAGACATGAATGTCTATGCCGAGATCGAAAAATCTTACTTTCAGCGAGCCACCACCGCCGTTGAAAATGCGGCAGTCAAGCTCCGCGCGGGGCCCGAGAGCAGCAAACTCAATATTACGACGAGCGTCCCTTCTGGCTCGCCAAAAGAAGTGATCCTCGAAGAAGCTGAAACGTTCGGGGCCGATTTGATCGTCGTCGGCTCCCACGGCTATGGGGCGGTCGAAGGATTTCTGCTCGGCTCGGTCTCGCAGGCCGTAGCTCTTCACGCCAAGTGCTCCGTCGAGATTGTCCGCGGCCCGAAGACTCAAGAGGGGTAATGAAAATGCTTTTGGCAGCGGAAGTTTCTGAACGTAGCGAAACGGCTCTTGAAGGGATCGCGGCCCATTCGCTTCAGGACGATTGGGAAGTATGGAATATTTCGAGGGATAAAAATGCATTCCGGCTCGCGAGAAAACGGGGACGATGTCAACCTATCGCGGCGTCGGGAACTAGCCTTTAGGAGGAAATTAAAATGGATTGGGTACAGGCAAATTGGTTTTGGATTCTGATTTTTGGACTATTCATCGCGATGCACCTTTTCGGTCATGGCGGACATGGGGGACATGGTGGAGGTCATCAACACAGCAATGATCACAATGAAGGGACAGCCGGGGACGATACACAAGGTCGCGGCGTTAAATCGAAAGCAGGCGGACACCAGCATTGATATATTGGGTATTGAAATGCCAAACCATTTTATCTGCGACCGTATCATGAACAAAACGGGAGAGAGATCATGTTAGCAAAACAGTCATTAGACAAGACACTGGAAAAGACATTGGACAAATTATTCGGACAGCTTTCCGGCGGCTCCTTCGCGGTTAGATACGGGAATGGAACGACCGAGACCTATGGTTCCGGCGAGGCGCAATTTACCTTGAAGCTCAATGATTACGATATTCTCAGCCTGATCGGCGACGATATGTTGACTAGCTTTGGCGAAGCGTACATGGACGGACGCGTTGACCTGGACGGCGATCTCGCTGATTTAATGTCCCTCGCCCTTCGCAGTGGATTGATGTCCGTTACTCAACAAGCTCCGGGATTGGCTGGAGCAGCTATGCGAGTAGCCGGAAAACTTCGATCGATCAGCCACGCTAAAGAAAACGTAGCCCGCCATTACGATCTTGGCAACCATTTCTTTCGCCTTTGGCTCGACGGATCGCTGACCTATTCATGCGCTTATTTTAGTAAGGCGTCCGACACGCTCGATGATGCGCAGCCGCAGAAAATCGACCATTCCCTAAGGAAATTGCGGCTGCAACCTGACGAAACTCTGCTCGACATTGGTTGCGGTTGGGGCTCATTGGTTATGCGGGCCGCCGATTATTATAACGTAACGGCAACCGGGATTACGCTCAGCGAAGAACAACATGCGGGTGCGAAGTCGGCAATTGAAGAAAGAGGATTGCAAAGCAAAGCTAGTGTGAGGCTGTCAGATTACAGTGACCTGCTGGAAGAAGGAAAACAATTCGACAAGATAATCAGCATTGGGATGATCGAACACGTCGGGAAAGAAAATCTCTCGGGGTTTGTCGAAACGGTTGAGAAACTGCTCAAGCCCGGCGGATTAGCCCTACTGCACTTGATTACCAATGTTGAAGAAGGACCGATCAACCGTTGGATCGAAAAGCACATTTTCCCTGGCGGCTATATTCCAACACTACCCGAAATCATCTCGCATTTGGCGACAAAGAATTTCCGTGTTTGGGATGTCGAAAATCTCGCCCCGCACTATCGTTTAACGCTGGACCATTGGTCCGAACGCTTCGAGCTTGTTGTGCCGACGGTGCTTGAACAATTCGACGAACGATTCGTGCGGATGTGGCGGCTTTATTTGCGGGCGTCATCCGCCGCATTTCGTGAAGGGGTAGTCGAAGTCCATCAGATCCTCGTTTCGCGCGGGCAGCCTGATGACCTGCCGCTGACTCGCGAGGATCTTTATCGGGGGCAAGGATAACGGGCGAGGAACAAGGTAAGAACACCCAGTCAAATGGCTGTTGTGGTGGTAGAGAATTCAATATGGCAAACAAAGGGTTTTTGGTGTGGTAAGCAAACAACTATTTGTACTTCTCGCGTGTTTGTTCGTCGTAATGATCGGCTTCGGCATTACGCTGCCGGTGTTGCCCTTTTATATAGAGCGTCTGGCGCTCGAAGCGGGAGCATCGCCGCAATCTAGCGTACTGCACGTGATGCTTTTGACAGGCGTTTATCCGCTGATGCAGCTCTTCTTTGCACCTTTATGGGGGCACTGGTCGGATCGTATTGGCAGAAGACCTTTGATCTTAATCGGAATCGGCGGTTATGTCGTAGCTCAGGTTCTCTTCGGCCTGTCCACATCGTTGTGGTTGCTCTATGCCGCGCGTATCGTTGGGGGCGTTTTGTCGTCTGCGACCCTCCCCGCATCGGCCGCCTATGTTGTCGATATTACGACGAAAGCTGAACGCAGTCGCGGAATGGCATGGCTCGGCACGGCGGCCAGTCTCGGCGTGGTCGTCGGACCCGCACTCGGGGGGTTGCTCTCGCGACGGGACTGGCATATTGATTTGAGTGCTACCGGACATTTTAAGATTGACAGCTTCTCGATTCCGTTTTTCGTGGCGGCGTTGTTGGGTCTGCTGACGCTCATCGCAGCGTTTCGATGGCTGCCTGAAACAGTTTCTAAAAACGGTCGGGAGACAAAATCGGTAGTCGTTACGAGTGAAAAACTGAAGACGGACTGGGGTACTCTTTTGAAGACCTTATCTCCGTTGCTTGCACTAACGCTAGCCGGACAATTTGCCTTGACAATGTTCGAGGGAACATTTGCACTTTTCGCTCAGGCAAAGTTTGATTTCGGTCCTGTTGATGTGGGTTACGTTTTTGTCGTGTGCGGGCTGGTGATGACCGTTTTTCAGGCTGGAGCAGTCGGGTTTCTCGCCGGTAAGATCGGTGAAATGGTTCAAATCGGCACCGGCTTTGCGCTGATGGGAACAGGAATCGCGTTGTTGGCGACAGCACAGACCAAATTCTTTATTTTTGCGTTCGTTGCGCTGCTCGCCTTGGGAATGGCATTCATCGCTCCGAATCTTGCCGCTCTCATATCAAAACGCGGCGGAGAACGGCAGGCAGGAGCTTCGCTCGGTATTCAGAATGCGGCCAACAGTCTGGGTCAGGCGGGCGGACCGCTACTCGGCGGGGTGTTGTTCATTTGGCAGATAAACGCGCCGTATCTTTTGAGCGGAGCGTTGCTCATCACGCTCGCTCTGGTTATTGCATGGAAAGTGATGTCGCGGCGACAGGTTGCCGGATTAGTAGGAATTTTAGAACAGACATAAGGAGATAACGATGGACCATAAAAGTCATATTGACCCCGTTTGTGGTATGCGGGTGGAAAAAACGAATGCAGCCGGAGAGTATGAACATGAAGGGTTGATGTATTACTTCGACAGCGAAGAATGCATGAAGCTGTTCTATCAACACCCGGACCAGTATACACACAAGTCAGCTGCGGACGAACTTGGCGATTCCTCGCAAGTGAGTGAACCGAGTGAGAAGGAGTTAAAATAAGGAACTGTTTGAAGTTTTTATGTGGGGAATTCTCTAGGATCGTCGCGTGGGTGATTGAGAAGCGTTATAAAGCTGACCGATTAAGTCACGTAAAATTTATGAACATTGTCCGAGGATAGTACTCGGACGGGAGCAGCAACTATGAATACAGAAACTACTAACCAAATAGAAAATGGAATCATCGTCGTAACCGGATCAAACGGCAGGATCGGCGATGCGGTTATGCGGCGGTTCGCAGGTCGGTTTGGGGAGGTTGTTGGTTTCGACCGCAAGGTGGCAAGCCCGCCGCCGCCGGGCTGCAAATATATTCCCATCGAAATCACGTCGGACGAAAGTGTGCTCGAAGGCTTACGTGTTCTCCGTGAGCATCATGGATCGCACATAGCATCGGTTGTCCATCTTGCTGCTTATTACGATTTCTTCGGTGAGCCAAGCGAGAAGTATGACGAGATAACTGTGCGCGGAACTGGACGATTACTCAATGGTCTACAGGAGCATGATTTCAACGTCGAGCAATTCATTTTCTCAAGCACAATGTTGGTCCATCGACCCGCCGAACCGGGACAGTTTATCACCGAAGATTGGCCGATCGAGGCGACTTGGGCATACCCTGAATCAAAGGTTCGCACTGAACAGATCATCCACGAAGAGCGCGGCGATATTTCGGCTGTGTTGTTGAGGATCTCTGGTGTATATGACGATTTATGCCACTCGATTCCGCTCGCCCACCAGATGCAGCGCATCTATGAGAGACAGTTTACGAGCCGTGTCTATTCCGGCAGTACTTCTCACGGACAGTCGTTTTTGCATATGGACGATTTAGTGGAAGCAATTGCGCTGACGGTCGAACGCCGTGCCGGACTGCCGCCGGAAGTGCCGATTCTACTCGGCGAGCCGGATGCACTCAGTTATGACGAACTTCAACACACTTTCGCCCGCCTGATTCACGGGGAAGCGTGGGAGACCATTGAAATGCCAGGGGCACTTGCTCCGCTATCAAAAGCAGGCGCGTGGGTGATGGAGAAATTGCCGGGTGCCGATCCCTTCATCAAGCCCTGGATGATAGATCGGGCAAACGACCATTACGCGCTCGACATCACGCGTGCCCGCACCTTGCTCGGCTGGGAGCCGGGGCGAAGTTTGCGCGAAACCATCCCGAAAATGGTGGCCGCGCTCAAAGACGATCCCATCAATTTTTACCAAAAGAATGATCTGGAATTAAGTTCTGAATTGGAGGAGCAGGCTGAAAAGAAGGCAGAGGGGGGCAATTCCCGTGGAGCATGACGATACAAAGGAAACAATGCAGATGCCGCCGGAGAAAAAAGACGCTCCGTCATCGGACGAGAAGTCAATGGAGATGCCGGACGGCACAACAATGAAGATGTCAGAGCATGGCGGCATGAAAATGCACGGTGACAAAACGGCTTCATCGGGCATGACGATGGATCATGGAGCAACGGTTTGGCCGCACTTTGCCAATATGATCTTGGGCGTGTGGCTGATAACAAATGTCTTCGCTCTCGGGTACCGAAGCAGCCCGCTTCAAGTGAGCGACTCGGTGAGCGGTATAATGGTCGTCGTCCTTGCCATCCTCTCGGTGTCGAGAACTGGAGCGATCAAATTCTGGTCGCCGTGGGTGAACTCCCTGGTTGGCGTCTGGCTGATTTTCGCCCCACTTGTCTTTTGGGCGCCGACATCCGCCGTCTATTCGAACGACACGCTCATCGGAGCGCTCGTTGTCGTCTTTGCCATTCTCGCACCCGGCATGCCAATGGCAAAGGGGATGAGCATGGAGCCGGGGCCGGACGTCCCGCACGGATGGTCGTATAATCCTTCGAGCTGGCCGCAGAGGGCGCCGATCATCGCTCTTGCCCTCGTCGGGTTTTTTCTGTCGCGGCAGATGACCGCCTTCCAGCTTCAACACATCACGTCGTTCGCCGATCCGTTTTTCGGCTTCGGGACGGTCACCGTTCTGACATCCGATGTCTCGCGCGCCTTCCCGATCCCCGATGCCGGGCTGGGTGCATTCGCGTACATGATCGAATTCCTGATGGGCTTTATGGGCGACAAGGCGCGTTGGCGGACGATGCCGTGGATGGTCACGTTTTTTGGCATCCTCGTCGTACCGCTTGGGGTCGTTAGCATCACGCTCATCGTCCTGCAGCCGATCGCGGTCGGAGCATGGTGTACGCCATGCTTGATCGCGGCAATTGCGATGCTCGTTATGATCTCTCTCACGCTTGACGAGGTCGTGGCCATGGTTCAATTCCTCGTCCAGGCTTATCGGGAAGGACAGCCGCTCTGGCAAGTATTCTGGATGGGCGGCACGCTGAAAACAACGCCGGAACCCGCGGCTGTTTCCGTTCGCCCAGATGTAGTTAGCCCCGGGGCCATGATTTGGGGCGTAACGCTGCCTTGGAACTTAATCGTCAGCACGGCGCTCGGAATCTGGTTGATGTTCGCTCCCTTCGCGTTCGGCAGCGCCGGAATGGCCGCCCACAGCGACCACCTTATTGGAGCGCTGATCGTCACCGCCGCTGTGATCGCCCTCGCCGACGTGGGTCGCTCCACTCGCTTTATCAACGTGCTTTTCGGAGCCTGGATAATCGTGGCACCGTGGGTTTTGGGAGGCGCAACGTCCGACTCTACGTGGAACGACCTAATCGTCGGATCGCTTGTAATCCTTCTAAGTTTTCCGCGAGGTAGGATTGGCGATCAATATGGCAGCTTTGACCGGTACATACGATAGCTTCCGCGGGGGGGCCTGGCTCGGGCCGCTGAAATTTGAAACTTAATCAATATTCCTGTTTTGCAGATCAATTATGTGACCGGCTACTCAACAAAAGCTTATGCAACGCGATTCAATGATCACAGCAGTTATTCTAGCGAGAAGGAATGGCGAATCGCTCCACACCGTTCGTCACTATACTCGCATCGGATTGCTCAAACCGATTCGTAACCCTAATAACAATTACAAGATTTACGACCCGTCCGACGAAATACGCCTGCGATTTATCTGCGCGGTTAAAGAATTTGGTCTGTCATTGAATGAAATAGCTCTAATTTTGGATGAATCCCTTACAGGCAAATCGCCGTGTCCCCGGGTTAAAGAAATCATCTCTCGGCATGTGGAAGAAAACCGCCATAGGATCAAGGAAATGAAACAAACTCAAAAACATATGGAGAAAGCTCTCAGTGAGTGGTCTGACCCAAACGTCGCCGGGCCTGATGGCGATTCGGTAAAGCGTTTGGTTGAATCGCTGGCAAGTAAATCGAATTAGGCTTGCGGTTTTGGAATTTTGAATCTCCGCAGAACCGGAAGAGTTTTTACCATTAGGCCGGAATTAGGTAAGCATCATAAAAGTCTCTTTCTTGGTAAAGAAAATAATCGTTCTCATTTCTCTCCTTCGTTATCAAGGCCGAATAGGAGAAGCAGACCCGCAACTGCGGCAATAATACTAACGACAATCCGAATCCGAAACCCGTGGTACTATCGGGTCAGATCGGAAAACATCAGGAGGACCCTATGTACGATCAAAATAAACGAGACCGTCAAACCTAAAATAATTCAGACTAAACGTTTCTTATTCGTCGCTATTAACATCTCAGACTTCTTCGATAGCAGTGATTCCGTCGGTGTTTCCGGCATAATCAAGCGCGTAATCAAGCTCACTTTGAGTCTCGGCGTGTATGGTATAAATAGGCTGTCCGGCTTCAACTCTTTGGCCAGCCGGAACATGTAATTCCAATCCGGCAGACTTCGCCCGCGGAGCACCTGCGAGTTTTGCGACCTGAGCGAGTTTTCGGTTATTGATATTCGTTACGATTCCGTCACCTTGGGAAATGATTGTCTGTGCAAAATCAGCTCGCGTCGGTTCACGGAACCCCCCTTGCCCCTCGCAGATGTTCAGGAATTTTTGCCATGCTCTTCCCTCCATCAAGATTTGGGTGGCTATCTGGCGGCCTTGTCCCTCGGGGATAGTGCGCGACATTTCTATGATCTTTCCTGCTAGTACCAGTGCCCGTTCGCGTAAGTCTTCGGGTGCCCCCGCTTCATTCCTGAGAACAGATAAAACGTCCCGTGCTTCGAGCGAGGGACCGATACCACGACCAACCGGCTGAGACCCGTCTGAAATTATCGTGTGAATCTCAAGACCAACGGAGCTTCCGACCAATGCCAAAAGTTTTCCGAGCGGGCTTGCCGCTTCAAAAGTGCGGTGTCTTGCGGTCGCATCGACCGGAATGTCAATAACCACATGAGTTGAACCGGCTAACACTTTCTTCGACAGCACCGACGCAACCATTTGACCAACACAATCAAGATCGAGAGCACGTTCGACACGGATCAAATATTCGTCCGCCGGGCTCAAATTGAATTCCCTATCCCAAACGATGCAGCCGCCTTCCCTATCTACGACTCTCCGCATCTCCGCCAGGGTAAGATTTACCGGAGCAAGCGTTCCCATGGTGTCAGCGGTCCCTGCGGGAGAAGTAATCGCTCGCGAAGAAATCTTCGGCATCATAAGACCGTAAGCGGTTACAATCGGCACGACAATCAGACTCGTTCGATTGCCTGGAAGTCCGCCAAAGGTGTGCTTATCCATGATCGGTGAGCTTCTCCATGAGATCCGCTCACCGTTGTTAATAACTGCCTTGGTTAGATTTATGATTTCGTCCTGACCCAGGCGATCGCCAGCGCAAGCAGCGAGAAACGCTGCGATATCGAGATCCGAATAGTGCCCGGCGCCGATGTCGCGGATAATCTGTTCATAATCCTCGGCTTCAAGATAGCTTCCGTAAATTTTGGCACGGACTTTGTTGAGCGAGACGAGTGGCGGCGGGTGTGCGAGTTCGACAGAGCCGCCTTCTTCGGCATCGAGCAGTCGCCAGGCGGCCTCCGACAATCCAGCTTCACCGGGTGCTAGCAATCCGTTGCTAACGACATTCAAGGTAGCGACAACGGAGCGTGAGTTGCTTTGGACCAAAATTCGGGATTGAGATTCAAACCCTTCCGAACGACAGACATAGCAATCGGAGCGCATGTAAATTACGGCTTCCTGGTAGGTATCGATACCTAGCCGCCTCAGGTGCAACGAATGCCGGTCTTCGCAACCGCGCAGCTCTTCAACATCAATCTGTAGATCCATAGCTCCAAATCATTAACTTCAGACCGTCAGCTCGCACAAAACCGATGCGGTTCCTCAACCAGTTAATCATTACCCCGGTAACAGATACCGCATGATCCTTATCTTTATGATGCCTTTGATACATCCATTGGACTCAAATTTCTATGTAGTTGCCCTATCTATAATCAACTCCGTGCCGTTCGGGCGGGCGTTCTACGACGAACGCTTAACTGCAAGCCTCGTGCCAGACTCCGAATTCCCGCTTCTCACACTCGATCCAAACACAGCATTCCGAGTAATCGTGTCATATGCCACAGCGAACAAGTGATAATCCTCATCCGGTAAGCCGGATTTTTGATTTCCGGCTAATAAATATCAGCAAAGTAGACTTGGCACGTTCATTGCATTTGTTTAATTGCGGTCGTCGCCCACCAAGAAATTAGGAAGTGAAAGGCGAACAGGTGCGACCAGATTTTTAGGAGGTGAATACCATGAAAATAAATTCATTGAATTTTGGATTAGCCGGAGCGATCACCGTAGCCGTGGTGTGGATAATCTGCTCTTTGCTGGTCTGGGTGATGCCGGGGCCGATGATGAACATGACGGGAGCAATGGTTCATATGGACATGACCAAGTTCGGCTGGGAGTTGTCAACGCTGGGCGTTTTTGGCGGCCTTATTGTCTGGAGCTTAGTCGCGGGAGTATTCGGCTGGCTTTTGGCAACAATATACAACGGGTTGACCAAAAATTAGAACCATCGGGCGAGACTGTCATTCGAAACGAAAAATTATACTGAGGATATCGAAACAATCCGATCGCCAAAGATTGATCGAATTGTACAAATAAAAATATGACAACACATAAAGATCCGGTCTGCGGTATGCAGATCGATGAAGAAGATGCCGCCGGGCAATCCGATACGAACGGGCAGATTTTCTATTTTTGTTCGTTACACTGCAAAGATAAGTTTGATGCTAATCCACAGGATTTCGTAAGCGATTAGACCAATGAAAATTCTGACAAAGCAATGATTCGGATGAGGTAAAAGAATGAAAGCACAACAAGTTGAAAAACAGGAATTTGGTTTTAGTCGGACCGTTGATACGCATTTTGACGAAGCGATAGAGCGTGTACGCGAAACATTAAAGGCAGAAGGTTTCGGCGTTCTTTCCGAGATACGTCTGGATGAAAAGCTGAAGGAAAAACTTGGCGTAGATTTTCGCCGCTATGTGATTCTGGGCGCGTGCAATCCGTCGCTCGCTTACAAAACTCTGCAAGAGGACATAAATATCGGACTGCTGCTGCCTTGTAACGTCATTGTCTATGAGGCGGATGACAAAGACAGATCGATTGTCGCAGCGGTCGATGCGGAGGCTATGCTGTCGGTTGTCGGCAAAAACGCCGCAATGAGTAAAGTGGCAAATGAGGTTAACGAGCGATTGCGAAGGGCAATCGAACAGGTTTGAATTGAAGTTTAGTTATTCGAATAAAATTAAGAGGTAAATATGAAAAAACAAATGTTGGTGATTTTGACCGTACTTATGGCGGTTCTTTTGGGTGTCGGCGTTGTCGCAGCTCAGGACGCTAAAAAGATGGACAAAGACAAGATGATGGATATGGATGACATGAAAAGTGGTCCTCATCATTCAGTAATGATGGCCTACAAGCAAAACGTCCTTACGTTCGCGAAAGCACTGCGCGATATGTCGAAAGGCGGTAAATTGGCGGATGCTGACTTGGCCAGAAATGCTTTTGCCGAGATCAAGCAGAGTATGGAGAAAATGGACGCGATTCAAAAATCGCACATGAGCAAGATGAGTCCGGAAATGCGCGAAAAGATGAAGCCGATGATGGAGAAAATGAAGGCCGATCAGGTCACCGTCAAGGAACAAATCTTAGCTCTGGACAAGGCGTTCCAGTCCGATTCGCCAGACGCATCAGCGGTCGAAAAACATGCCGCCGCTCTTGTTTCACAGCTTGAAAAGATGAGCATGCCGGATAAGAAGAAGGAGATGCCGGACAAAATGAAACATTAATACGTAGTTGTCCCCTCCGTCGTTAGGCGGCCACAAACTTTGACTTATCATGAAATCCTGGACTCTGAAATTAGGCAGATTTATCGGCATCGAAGTATTTGTCCACTGGACCTTTTGGATCCTGATAATTTGGATCTTCCTGATGCATTTTCAGGCCGGACACGACTTGATTCAGGGTCTGTGGGGAGTTCTATTTATTTTGGCTCTTTTTCTGTGCGTAGTTTTGCACGAGTTTGGGCACGCTCTTACGGCACGGCGGTTTGGGATTTCGACAAAGGATATCACCCTTTACCCGATCGGCGGTATTGCCAGTTTAGAAGGAATGCCGGAAAGGCCCGGGCAGGAATTACTGGTTGGTCTGGCGGGGCCCACGGTCAATTTGGTAATTTCTGCTGCCCTCTGGGTTTACCTAACGTCTACCGGTCAGATCCCGGATCTATCGGCAATGGGTGCCTCACATGATATGTCTCAGATCCCATTTTTGTGGAGTCTGTTTTTCGCCAATATCGTTCTCGCGGTTTTCAATCTGATCCCCGCTTTTCCTATGGACGGGGGACGCGTTCTACGGGCAGTACTTGCTTTTTCGATGGATAAAGCAAAAGCAACCCGTATAGCCGCCGGTGTCGGCCAGTTTCTCGCAATTATCTTTGTTTTTCTCGGTTTCTTCTACAACTTCTGGCTTGTATTTATCGGTTTGTTTATCTATCTCGGAGCTGGTGGCGAAGCGGCTCAGGAACAAACCAAGGCGGCTCTTGCCGGCCTAAAAGTGAAAGATGCTCTAATGCGGCGATTTACCTTGCTGCGGCCCGAGGACAGTCTTGGCCGGGCCGTGGATGCGCTATTAAATAGTCAGGAGACGGAATTTGTCGTCGCGGATGCCTTCAAACCCGTCGGGTTACTGGGCAAGAACGAAATAATCAGAGGCCTGTCCGAGGCCGGTTCAGAAGCCCCTGTTTCTGACTTTATGAACAAAAACGTTTTTGTCGTGAGTTCGGAAACGGGACTACAGGAATTTCTACAACAAGCGGCAAATAAAGGTCAAAAAACCGCGCTTGTCATCGATGAAAACTCACTTCAGGGCTTGATCGATAGTGAGAATGTTGAAGAGAGATTGTTGATTCAGGAGGCGCTGAAAGGTCGAAAACGATGAACGTTACAAAAGCCGATGGGGAGAAGGTTCCTTTTGATGCCGGCAAGATTCGGCGATCGCTTCGGCGCGTGAAAGTGAAGCCGTCAATGATCGAGCAAATTATTGACGAAGTCGAACTTGAAATTTATGAGGCGATTCCGACTTCAAAACTATATCGATTCGTTTTTAATAAGCTCAAAAAGCTTCAAAGAGGAATTGCCGGCAGATATCATCTGAAACGAGCGATCATGGACCTGGGGCCGACCGGCTTTCCATTTGAAGGGCTTATTGCAGGATTGTGGAGCACTGAGGGATTCGCGACCAAAACTGGACAGATCGTGAAAGGCTTCTGTGTCGATCACGAGGTAGATGTAATTGCCGAAAAAGCGGATCTTCATTATTTAACTGAATGCAAGTTTCATAGTTTTCAGGGGAAACCTTGCGATGTGAAACACGCTTTATATGTTTATGGACGGTTTCTCGATATTGAGAAAAGGCTAAGAAGCAAGGCAACTCATTCTGACAGGATTCATAAGATGTGGCTGGTAACCAATACACGTCTGACGACCGATGCGGTTTCCTATGGGACCTGTGCAGGGTTAGGGCTTTTGAGTTGGGACTTCCCAGCCGGCAATGCCCTGCGTGAACGGGTCGACCGTTCGGGTCTGCACCCGATCACGTGCCTGACTTCGCTCTCCGGCAAGGAGAAACGTCAGTTGCTCGCAAAGTTTATCGTATTATGCCGTGATTTGTGCGCGAAACCTCAGTTATTGATTGAAATCGGCATGGAGGAATCAAAGATCACCAAGGTATTGGAAGAAGCTGATGCCATTTGTGGAACTACTGAAAGGTGAGTAAAGAAATGAGGAGTACTCATAAGGCAACTACCCATAACTTGCTACGACTGAAAAAGCTCGGGATCGATTCGCGGAATGAACATCTCGTTTTTATGCGACGCGATTGCCGTGTTTGCATATCCGAAGGCTTTGAGGCGCTGAGCCGCCTTTGGGTTTCGGCCGGAACACGCAGGTTGGCAGCCTCGTTGATCGTTGTAGACGATCACAAAAGGCTGGAAATGGACGAACTCGGCCTATCCGAGGCTGCCACTACATTTTTGCAGGTCGAGGAAGGCGATTTGGTCCGGCTTTCGCATCTCGGGGCGTTGGATTCGATGAGCGATATCCGGCGGAAAATCTACGGTAATCCACTTGATCAAACCGCATACCGACGGATCGTAGCGGATGTGATCGATTTGAGTTTGTCGAACATTCAGCTCTCAGCATTTCTTACCGCCTGTTCAGGAGAAAGATTGAGCACGAACGAAGTCGTTTATTTGACGCGGGCAATGGTTGAGGCTGGCGAAAAACTAGAGTGGGAAGAACCGGCCGTTTTCGATAAGCATTGTGTCGGCGGTCTGCCAGGCAACCGGACCACCCCAATAGTGGTTTCGATCGCGGCCGCAGCCGGGCTGACCATTCCAAAAACATCCTCGCGAGCGATCACGTCACCTGCCGGGACTGCGGACACTATGGAAACCTTGACCGAGGTAAATTTGAGCATTGGTCAGATGAAAAAAGTGGTCGAACAGGAAGGCGGGTGTCTTGTTTGGGGCGGGTCGTTGAAATTGAGCCCGGCGGACGACGTTCTGATCCGTGTTGAACGTGCTTTGGATATTGACAGTGAAGGACAAATGATCGCCTCCGTTTTATCAAAAAAAGCAGCAGCGGGTTCGACTAATGTGGTGATTGACATTCCCGTCGGGGAAACCGCAAAAGTCAGAAACCATGAGGCTGCACAACGTCTTGCAAAAAACATGAAAGAGGTCGGAAAATTCATTGGCCTGGACGTTGAGATCGTGATAACGGACGGTTCGCAGCCCGTCGGCCGCGGCATCGGGCCTGCACTCGAAGCCAGGGATGTATTGGCAGTCCTTAATAACACCGCAGGAGCTCCGAATGATCTTGCCGCACGAGCCGTAACGCTCGCCGGAAGGCTGCTTGAGATGGCAAAGAAATCCGATAAAGGAAATGGGGAGAGGGCCGCGGCTGAAATTCTGAGATCTGGTGCCGCCTGGGAAAAATTCAAAGGAATTTGTCAGGCACAGGGCAGCTTGAAAACGCCGCCCGAAGCTCGCTATCGTCACGAGGTGACCGCCGAAAGCAGCGGGAACGTCGGTTTCATCGATAATCGTAAGATCGCAAAAGTCGCCAAACTAGCTGGTGCTCCCACCTCGCCCGCCTCGGGGGTTATGATGCTCACTACATTGGGTGAAGCAGTACTTCAGGGACAGCCAATTTTTGAGATCCACGCTGATGCGGAAGGCGAGCTCGCATATGCTCTTGAATACCTGGGCGATCATAGCGACATCATACGGACAAAGAAATGAAGGAAAATGGGCCTCCAATAATCTTTGCACTAAACGGCAACCAAGTGTTCGCAAAAGAGCTTGCCGCGCAATTATCCGCTGAGGTTGGTATAGCTGAGACGCGCTCGTTTCCAGATGGGGAGAGTTATGTTCGGATCAAATCGGATGTCAGGGATAAGCGAGCAGTCCTGGTTTGCACTTTGCACGAACCAAACGAGAACATCTTACCGTTGTGTTTTTTTGGCAAAGCGGTGAGGGATTTGGGCGCAAGTAGCGTTTGTCTTGTCGCTCCTTACCTGGCTTACATGCGACAGGACAAAGCGTTTCACCCGGGCGAAGCTGTTACTTCGAAATACTTTGCAGAACTCATTTGCTCGTTTGCAGACAGCATCATTACCGCGGATCCACATTTGCACCGCCACGACGCGCTTTCGGAGATATATCCGATTTCCAACCGAACAGTTCACGCAGCCGGGCATATTGGCGATTGGATCACAAGAAACGTAGATCTCCCGGTGTTGGTTGGCCCTGACGCCGAAAGCGAGCAGTGGGTTTCAAAAGTTGCTCAAAAGGCCGGCTCACCTTTTACGGTTCTGGAAAAAGTGCGGCGCGGCGATAGCGATGTAGAGGTTTCGGTCCCGAATATTGAAGAGTTTCGAGATCACACACCAATTCTAGTGGACGATATTATCTCGACCGCCCGAACAATGATCGAAACAGTCGAACATCTGAAACACTTGGAAATGAAACCGCCAGTTTGCATAGGTGTTCACGCCGTATTTGCAGGGAACGCATATCAGGATTTGCTCGCAGCCGGTGTCGGAAGGATCGTTACATGTAACACGATTCCGCACGTCACTAACGAGATTGATGTTTCGGACTTATTCTCGGATTTTGTCGCTGTGCTTGATGAAAAATGACCGAGAATGCGTAGACGGAAATTCTAATCCGAAGGCCGGGTAAAAAAATTATGGGTGTTGATGGGCCAGTAGACAAATACAAATGGGAGTAGAAACACTATGAGATCTTACAAATACAGCCTGCTCATTTTCATTTCGCTCGGATTGACGCTGACTGGCTGTTCCAGCGTGCGAGAAGAATCGCCGACTAACCAAAATAATTCGGTGGTAGGAGCAAAAGACGGCCCGGAACTGCCGAAAAACGATCAGACAGGGGTTAGCGGTGAAGATAGCAAGGCGATCACTGTTTATAAATCCTCAACCTGCGGTTGTTGCACCGCTTGGGAGTCGTATCTGACGAAAGCCGGCTTTCATGTAACGTCCGTATCTACCGACGAAATGACGGACATTAAAGAAAAATACAAGGTGCCGGAGCAGATGCAATCATGCCACACCGCAGTGATTGACGGCTACGTCATCGAAGGTCACGTTCCCGCCGATGACATTTTGAAACTTTTGAGGACGCGTCCGAACATTGTTGGACTTGCAGCTCCGGGAATGCCCCAGGAATCACCCGGAATGCAGCCTGAAGGCGAAAAGCCGGCTAATTTTGATGTTTTCAGTTTTGATGAGCAAGCCAAAACGAACGTGTTTAGCTCTTACTAGAACTTGGATAGAAACTGAGCCTTAATAGGTTAAGAAGGAGAAAACTATGATCGATCATGGATGGTTTGGCGGAATGCACATGTTTTGGTGGATATTTTGGTTAGTGGCCATAATTTTGTTTTTTGTCTTTATGGAGGCCGAACCTAAACATAAAGCTCGAAAAAGACGTGAAGCGCCGTTAGATATATTAAAACGACGCTATGCCGCGGGCGAGTTGACCACGGAAGAGTATAAGGAACGAAAAGCACATTTGGATGAAGACGGGCTAGACCATGAATCGGGTCAAATGTGATTTGGAAAAGGTTCGCCGACCGTGCTGAATGCCTTTTTTCATCGGGGCAGGATCTGCTTGAGCCTCTCTACCGAGTTCTGTGAAAACGGAGGCATAGAGTTTTAGATCGGGTATCGCTTTAGAAACAGGGCGACGTCCCAAAAGACTTCTAAAAGGAGCAAGAACAATGTTGAATATGAAAATCGTGAGTTGGTCTCTTGGCATTTTTACCGCCATAAGCTTCGTGCTTTGCGTCATATACGGCTTAATTGTGCCGAAGGGATTGCATATGCACGAATTTCTCGAAATGGTCTTACCTGCGTTTGAGTGGCTAACCGTCTGGGGGTTTGTCCTCGGTCTCATCGAAAGTTTTCTCTACGGCGCATATACGGGAATCGTATTTGTGCCGATTTACAATTTTCTTTTTTACCGGTGGGGCGGAAGGCGCAAGCCCGTATGAGTTTTTTCACGCGGGTGGATTGGGATAGTGCCAGGAAATCGGTCGCCAAGAAAATTTTGGAAATATGCAATACGTTTGGCTGACATGGTCCTTTCTGATTCTCGGTCTTTGGTCGGTAATCTATCTTATAAAAAAAGATTATCGAAAAGTCATGCTGCCCGTCAGCCTTGGGACAATGTTGTTTGGATTCACAGAGCCGTTGTTTGTACCGGAGTACTGGTCGCCGCCTTCATTATTTGGTTTGGCCGAAAAAACCGGATTCGATATTGAAAGTTTCATATTTTCTTTTTCGATCGGGGGGATCGCATCGGTGCTTTATTCGTTCGTATTTTTCGCGGGGCCTGTTAGGTTGGATCAAACGGAAAAAACGGATAAGCGTCACCGGCTTCATGTATATATTTTGTTTCTGCCTTTTTTAGTGTTTCCTTTTTTGGCGGTCGCCACAAATCTGAATCACATTTATTGCGGGATCATTGCTCTTTTAGTCGGGGCGGTGGCGACTCTGTTTTGTCGACCGGACCTAAAGGGGAAAATATTGATCGGTGGGCTGCTTTTTGCAATCCTGTATTTTTTCTACTTTGGCAGTATCCTGGTGTTTTTCCCGGACTATATAAGGACCTATTGGAACTTGAACGCCCTCTCTAACATTTTTATTTTGGGCATCCCGATAGAAGAAGTACTTTTTGCTTTCACATTCGGCATGTATTGGTCAGGGATATTCGAGCATTCGGCATGGTATACCGTTGGATCAAAGAAAACGATCTTTAATTCGTCGAATGGATAAACATAATTTCTATTGAAATAGTTCGGGAAATATTATGAGAAGAGAAATAACGAAAGGAACTTTGACACCGGCTGAGATAGAAAGAATCAATGCTTACTGGAGGGCGGCGAATTTTCTCTCCGTCGGGCAAATCTATCTGTTAGATAATCCGCTCTTGCGCCAACAGCTTAAAATCGAACATATCAAGCCGCGTTTGCTCGGTCACTGGGGAACGACTCCGGGACTGAATTTTATTTATGCTCATCTGAATCGGCTAATAAAACTGCATGATTTGAATATGATCTACGTCTGTGGTCCTGGACATGGCGGACCCGGGATCGTGGCCAATGTTTATCTTGAAGGCACATACAGCGAAGTTTATCCGAATATCTCGCAAGATACGGATGGAATTCAAAAATTGTTCAAGCAGTTTTCCTTTCCCGGCGGCATTCCGAGCCACGTCGCGCCGGAAACGCCCGGTTCGATCAACGAAGGCGGCGAACTCGGCTATTCGCTCGTTCACGCTTACGGCGCGGTGTTTGATAACCCCGATTTAATTGCGGCGTGCGTCATTGGCGACGGTGAAGCCGAAACCGGAGCTCTGGCGGCAAGTTGGCACTCTAATAAATTCATCAATCCGGCACGGGACGGAATCGTTTTGCCGATTCTGCATTTAAACGGTTACAAAATTGCCAATCCGACAGTTTTAGGGCGTTTGAGCCACGAAGAATTGGAAGATTTAATGATCGGTTACGGGCATAAACCGTATTTTGTCGAAGGCGACGACCCCGAAAAGATGCACGAAAAGATGGCGGAGACGCTCGATGCGGTTTATGCAGAAATTTGGGAAATTAAAAGACAGGCGCGGGAAAACGATTCGTTTGAACGCCCGATTTATCCGATGATTGTTCTCCGAAGTCCGAAAGGCTGGACGGGTCCGAAAATGGTTGACGGGTTAAAAGTCGAAGGCACTTTTCGCTCTCACCAAGTTCCACTCGCCGCGCTTGCGGAAAAGCCGGAACATTTGAAGATGCTCGAAGAATGGATGCACTCGTATAAACCCGAAGAACTGTTTGATCAAAACGGAACTCTGATTCCCGAACTGCAAAAACTTGCACCTGAAGGCACTCGTCGAATGGGAATGAATCCGCACGCCAATGGCGGAAAACTTCTGAAAGATCTAAAAATGCCGGATTTTCATAATTATGCGGTTGAATTTTCCGAGCCAGGCTCGGCGAAGGCGGAAGCAACACGAGTTCTGGGCGAATTCTTGCGCGATATCTTCCGGATGAATTCTGATAATAAAAACTTTCGCGTATTTGGGCCTGACGAAACCGCTTCAAATCGACTGAGCGCCGTTTTTGAGCAAACAAACCGCGTTTGGACCGAAGGCATTTTACCAACTGATGATTTCCTCGCACCGGACGGCCGCGTCATTGAAGTGTTGAGCGAACACCTATGCCAAGGCTGGCTCGAAGGCTATCTTTTGACCGGACGGCACGGTTTGTTTTCGTGTTACGAGGCGTTCATCCACATCATCGATTCGATGTTTAACCAACACGCGAAATGGCTCAAAGTAACCCGCGAAATTCCGTGGCGACGACCGATTGCGTCCTTGAATTACCTTCTGTCGTCGCACGTCTGGCGACAGGATCACAACGGTTTTTCGCATCAAGACCCGGGTTTTCTCGACCACGTTATTAACAAGAAAGCCGAAGTCGTGCGCGTCTATCTGCCGCCTGATGCGAATACGCTGTTGTCAGTCGCCGACCATTGCTTGCGAAGTAAAAACTATGTCAATGTGATCGTCGCCGGAAAACAACCGGCCTTACAATTTCTCGATATGGACGCGGCGGTCAAACACTGCAGCGCCGGTGCCGGCATCTGGGAATGGGCGAGTAATGATGAAGATGGAGAGCCGGATGTTGTAATGGCTTGCTGCGGCGACGTGCCGACCCTTGAAACATTGGCGGCGGTTGATATTCTGCGAAAAAACTTCCCTGATTTAAAAATCCGAGTGGTCAACGTCGTAGATTTGATGCGATTGCAGCCCGAAATTGAACATCCGCACGGATTGTCCGATCGCGATTTCGATTCGCTTTTTACGACTGATAAACCGCTGGTTTTCGCATTTCACGGCTATCCGTGGCTGATCCACCGTTTGACTTATCGGCGGACAAATCACAAAAATCTTCATGTTCGAGGTTATAAGGAAGAAGGCACTACGACAACGCCGTTCGATATGGTTGTCTTAAACGACCTCGACCGTTTTCATCTGGTGATGGATGTTATTGAACGCCTTCCTCAGCTTGTAAAAACCGGAGCTCACGTCAAGCAAAAAATGCGCGACAAGCTCATCGAACACAAAGAATATATCTATGCTCACGGCGACGATATGCCGGAAATTAAAGATTGGAAATGGACATATTAAGGCGAATCAAACAGATTGATATTTATGAATGTTCTAGTCTTAAATTGCGGCAGCTCATCGCTAAAGTTCCAACTGATCGCCACCGATTTGGAGCTAATTGAGCGAGATGGTGACCGGCGTCTCGCGCACGGCGAAATTGAGCGAATCGGTGGAGCGGCGATCATTACTTTTACGGCCGAAGGAAAAACCGCCTATCGTTCTGCCGAACCGATTAAAAATATGCGTTCGGCGGTTGAAACCGTTTTAAGATGGATTGCATCGGATGCGTCAGAAATCGATGAAATAAAAGCCCTTGCCGATATTCAGGCCGTCGGTCATCGTGTAGTTCACGGCGGCGAAAAGTTTACCGAGTCGGCATTAATCACCGATGAAGTTTTACGCGGTATTGAAGACGGCATCGAACTTGCACCGCTGCATAACCCCGCCAATATCAAGGGAATTTTAGCCGCCCGGGACGTTCTCGGCAAAGGAATTCCGCAGGCGGCGGTTTTCGACACCGCCTTTCATCAAACTCTGCCCGAACACGCTTTTCTATACGCACTTCCCTATCAATTTTACCGCCGTCACAAGATCCGCCGCTACGGTTTTCACGGCACATCTCACCGCTACGTCGCCTATCGCTACCGCAAAATCAAAAATATCGAGCGCGAAAACGTCAATGTCATTACACTGCATCTCGGCAACGGCTGTTCGATCGCAGCAATCAAAGGCGGTAATTCGATTGATACTTCTATGGGGATGACCCCGCTCGAAGGCTTAGTGATGGGAACTCGTTCCGGAGACCTTGATCCGGCAATTCTCGAATTTATTAGTTCAAAAGAGGGCTTATCGGTGCAAGAAACTGAAATGCTTCTCAATACACAATCGGGATTGCTCGGCGTTTCTGGTCTGACCAACGATATGCGTGAGCTCGTCGCCGAAGCCGTCGAGAACAAGGACCGTCGCGCTCTGCTTGCCATCGATATCTTCTGTTATAGGGCCGCTAAATATATCGGTGCCTATTTGGCCGCAATGAATGGTACTGATGCAATCGTTTTTGCGGGCGGCATTGGTGAAAACTCAGCTTACGTTCGTCGCGTTATTTGTGAAAAGTTAAGGTGGATCGGGATCGAACTAAACGCGAAGAGCAATCAGGATAGGATAAACGGAAAGGAAGGCATTGTCAGCCTCGACAACTCGCGACCGGCTGTCTATGTGATTCCGACCAATGAAGAATTATTGATTGCCCGCGACACCGTGCGGCTTGTTTCTTAGTGTCTGGCAAAATATCGGACGCTTCTTACTATTTATATCTAGTTTGCGGTTAAGAGGAAGGAAATTACGATGTGCAGATTTGTTTATTATCAGGGTTTACCTATTGAACTTAGTGCTTTAGTTACTGAGCCGGAAAACTCTCTAATTAACCAGAGTTTCCATTCGAGAGAACGAAAAGAGCCATTAAACGGAGATGGCTTTGGGGTGGCTTGGTACCCGAACGCTACTGAGCAACCGGCTCTCTTTAAATCGATTTCTCCGGCATGGAGTAACCAGAATCTTCGTGAAATTGCTCGGGTAGTTCACAGTTCAAGAATATTGGGTCATGTTCGCGCCGCTTCTCCCGATTCACAGGTAAACGAGATCAATGCCCATCCTTTTCGATTCGAGAATCTTACATTTATGCACAACGGCGATCTGGGAGGTTTCCGCAAGTTTCGCCGTACTCTGCTGAACAGTTTGACAGAGGAAAGCTTTCAGATGATTAAGGGAGGTACTGATTCGGAACATATATTTGCCGTGATCATAGATGAATTTAAAGGTCTTAGAGATGAAAAAAATGCCGTCCTAAGAATGGGGATGGCAATCGAGCGTGGAATTGATAAATTGCTCGATTGGCGGAGAGCCATAGTTCCTGATCAACATTTCTACATTAACTGCTTATTTACAGATGGTCGTGTGGCATCGGCTTGCAGGTTCACAACGGATGACTCAGAAAATGCCGCCAGCCTTTACACTCACTCGGGAAAACGTTACCACTGCGAAAATTCTAAGTCCGTTATGTTGGATTGTAAAAAAGAAGATGCCTCGGTATTGGTTAGCTCTGAGCCATTAACCGATGATACCGAATGGCAATCTGTATCCTCCGGTCATTTGGTAATGATCGACGAAAATCAAAAAATGGAGATGAGGCAACTGCAACTTCGAGTGTCTTTTTAGAAAATGCTCGAATTTTGACATATGAAAATGAAATCAACAGGAAAACTGTCTCTTCTCGGATCTGTCTCACTTGGGACAGGTGTCATGATAGGAGCCGGAATATTCGTGTTGATGGGACAGATTGCCGAATTGGTGGGTGGTTTTTTTCCACTGGCATTCTTGGCTGGAGCTCTCGTATCAGGTTTTAGTGCTTATTCATACGTAAAATTTTCTAATGCCTATCCGTCTTCAGGAGGAGTAGCAAAATTTCTTGGAAAATCCTACGGCCCAGGCACTATTACGGGGACTTTTTCTCTTCTGATGTATGTTTCGATGGTGATCGCAGAGAGTCTTGTTTCCAGGACTTTTGGGGCATATACATTAAGATTGTTTGATATTGATAGTAGCAGTATCCTAGTGCCGATACTCGGGGTATCGCTTATCACAGTTGCTTTTATCGTCAATATTTCCGGCAATAAGGTAATCGAAACTACCGCAAATTTGACGGCAGTTACCAAGGTTGTCGGTATCGCTATTCTGGCAATTGCCGGATTGGCAGTAGGTGCATTCCCCACTTTTGAGGGGGCTGTAAGCGGAATTGGGAATGATTGCAACGTATTGAACTTTATTGGAGCTTTAGCCCTCTCCATCCTTGCTTACAAAGGCTTTACGACAATTACGAATCAAGGCGGCGATATAGTCAATCCAAACCGAAATGTTGGTTTGTCCATTATCATATCCCTTTTAATTTGTACGGTAATATATTTCATCCTCGCCTTATCCGTTGCAGGAAATCTCGACGTTCCGAACATCATTAAAGCTAAAGATTACGCATTGGCAGAAGCTGCCCGGCCTGTTTTTGGCGATTGGGGGTTGTGGTTTACGGTTTTGATAGCCATTGTAGCCACCGTTTCAGGTGTGTTTGCAAGTATTTATTCTGCCTCAAGGTTACTGGGAATGCTTGGCAAGATGAAACAAGTACCGAGTATGGGGTCGCGGTTTAATAATCCATCATTAATTTTTACCGTGATACTGGCAATATCCCTCACGATTCTGTTCGATTTAACGCGGATAGCGGCTATGGGTGCGATCTTCTATCTTGCTATGGATATTGCGGTTCATTGGGGTTTGTTCAGATATTTACGAAAGGATATTGATTTCAATCCTCTGATTCCTTTGATTGCGTTAATTTTGGATGTTGTTATTTTGTCCGCGTTTTTGATCATAAAATTCAACAGTGATCCGCTGGTGCCGATAGTTTCCTTGATAGGGATTCTTATTATCGTAATTGCCGAGCGGTTTTTCATGAAAACGCATACTGATGACAATGGGAAAATGCACATGGAAATGGAAGATAACTAACCAACCGGATATTTTTATCAAATGGCATAGTTGTCATTCAAGCTGTAATCAAGATTTCCAATTGCAATCGCTCACTGATCGTCAAGGCATTGGAAATTCGGAGGTTTAGTTCATCAAAAATCAATAAGGAGGGTCGCTCAACCTTTTGTACCTTCCATTTCACTGGAATGCATTAAAACCCAAACCGCTCTGGTTGAAATACCAATAATAACGCCAAAAAGCACTAATCCGACAAATCCGACAAAAATGCTTATAATCTTCCCCAACAAAGTGGTGGGAGTAATGTCGCCATAACCCACCCCTAGAGCCGTGATAAAAGCGAAATAGATTGCATTACCTAAGGACATTTTTTCTACAAGAGAAATCCCGACTGAACCTAAAAAAATCAGAAACAACAAGGCAGCTATGACAAGCCAGACATGACGAATACAAACAGCGCATTGTTTGATAAAACCATACAAATTCTTCATCTTATTTCTCCTAGTGGACCGAAACTCGCCAGTCTAACCCCTAGATTCGTAACCGCCGCCATTGGCTTTCAGTGCATGAATCGAAATATTCCGGCTTCCTAGGTGCTGTTTTGGCGCGGCCCGGATAATTGCTCAGCTCTTTGTTATTACTTCAACCGAGCAGAAAGCTCGAGAGGAAACCCCGTAAGCTACCGAGCCTAAAGAATGAGATTGTCCGGAGTTGGCTCCTATGAAAATTATGTCGGCATTCCACTCTTTCGTTTCACTGACGAGCATTATGCGCGGGTTGCCACTGTAGATATGGACCGAGGCTGTAAGTCCCGCATTTCTTAGCATTCTGAGAGATTTTTCGGCCAAAGATTCTACCCATTTTGTTTCGCCCTTCATTCTGCCTTCCGGAATGCCTGGAATTACCTGAAAGATCCTGCCCGGAATGAGCGCGATAAGAGGATCAGTAACTACGATTAACCGAACCTCAGGCTTTCCGGGCCATTTCCGCAAAGCGACGGTTTTGACTGCTTCGAAAGAACAAGGAGAGCTGTCAAAGCAGATGGCGATCTTGAGCCTATCGGGATCGGTCTCCGCTTTACCTCTGACAATATGGGTTGAGACCTTAGAATAAGAAAGGATCTTTTGTGAAACACTGCCTAATCCTGATCCGCTGTCAGACGAAAGGCCGCGAGCTCCGGTCACGATGAGATTTGGTGAGAACAAAGCGGCTTTTTTGAGGATCACCTGTGCGGGTGAGCCTTGCGTAGATTCTGTTTCTATATGCCATTTTGGGAAATGGCTTTGCAGTTTTTCTTTTGCCTCGACAAGGGTAGCTTTTGTCTCAGCCAGATTTCTATCCATCTGCCCGGAATGTTGCCGGAAATATTCGAAAGTATCGTTATCAAAAGCCGGATCATGCACATTTGCGTCTTTTGTTGGCAGAAGCCACATCTCGGAGACTGAAATCAGCGTGACGTCAGCCTCATCCGGTAAGCCCGCGCTTTGTAAGTCGTAAAAAGCGTTTCGTGAATACCCCGAACCGTCATATGCGATTAAGATCCTCATAACCGAATAGAAACTACTTGTAGGTCAACTATTTTCACATAAATCCTTACTTTAATGTAAAGGTGTGACGATGGCCTGCGTTTTATGTCGTTCTAATCAGACGACTGCTTCTTGAAGGTGGATGAACCCCGAAGAAGTTGGCGACAACCAACCACAAAACAAACTAAGGACAAAATGGGAGTCTGAAATGAATTTCGATCAATGCAAATTAGATGTCATCAGACATAGATCTCTCGTCCGCACGTATATCACTCCCGGTTAGTGGTGCGTCGGATTCTGTTTTAGCAATTCTGCGCGGAGGAGGAAGCTTCCCTCCGTGACGATGCGGTCTCCAACATTCACGCCTTCCAATACCGTAAAGCGGCCATTGTTTTCCGGGCCGAGCCGCACCTGCCGTACACCAAAGACATTTGGTTTGTCTGTTGAAACAAAGACCACCGTTCGTTCGTTCATGTTCTGAACCGCCGACGCCGGTATCACAGGCATAGTCCGTTCGGCCGTTCCAGTTGAGCCGAAAGCAGCATTGACATACATTCCGATCTTAAGCACTTGACCGGGATTTTCAACTTCGACACGAACCTGTGCCGTGCGTGTAGCTTGATCTATATTAGGATCAATATACGTAACGTGGCCGCGAAACAGCCGCCCCGGATAAGCATCGGTAGTCACGCTCGCGCCGCTTCCGGTTCGAAGCAAATGTATGTCCTTTTCATAAACCTGGGCAATGACCCACACCGTTCCAAGGTCGGTCACTCGCATCAATTCTTTGTTTGCCTCAATGACCTCGCCGGGATTCGCGTCGCGTTTTGTGATCGTTCCGGAAACAGGTGCGGTAAGGCTAATTTCGGCGCTAATCTGCGATGGCGAACGGAGGGAGTTTACGCGCGTCGCGGGGAGGCCGAACAGGATCAGCCGCTCTTTCGCGGTTACAAGGTCCGATTCAGCAGTTTGCCGTTTTACCGCCGCCTGTTCAAAATCGCTTCGGCTGATCGGATTAATGTCGGCGACCTCAACCGCTCGGTCGTATCGCCGTTTCGCTTCTTCGACATCGGCTTGGGACGCTCGCCATTTTGTCACTGCCTGTTCTAGTTCCTCACGGCTCGACGCACCGATCTCGACGAGTTTGACGGTCCGGTCGTGCCGCTTCTCATTTTCGACAAGCTCTGCCTGCACCGTTTTGAGCTTTGCCAGCATCTGATCAACCTCAGTGTTGCTAATCGGACTGATCTTTACTAGCTTTGCGGTGCGGTCATAATTTTGTTTTGCAGTCTGTGCCTCAGTCAAAAGAGCAAGATACCGCGACTGCGCCGCGGCTAGTTCGTCGCTAAAGATAACAGCGACAGATTGACCCCTACCAACATATTGGCCAAGCTCTCCACGAACGCTTCGGAGTATGCCGCCGACAAGTGAGATAACGGGCGTCTCTCTATACGCATTAGGCTGAACGACGCCGGTCGCCGCGACGGACATCGCTTCGGTGGAGAGCGTTTCACCGACCGTCTCTATCTTGAGTCCTATCCGGTCGATTTGGTCAGGCTGAATCGTAATGATCTCATCTCCCGGCATATCACCTGTTGTCTGGCCGCTGTTATCGCCGAATGATACGGTGCTTGGTGCAGGGACCGCTTTACCGCCGTCACGCCCGCGAAACATCCAAAAGACCACAACTGCCACGATCGCAACAACAATTACGGCCAATCCAATAATAAGCGATCGCCTGTATGCTGCGGGGTGCGTTTTCGACGTCTCGGTTGTTTCCGCATCGTCCTCCTGGACGATCATCTCTTCGTTGTTTTCTTCGCTCATTTCTTTTTTAGCTCCGGTGCATTTGTCGCCCGCAATATTTCAACACGAGCGAGATAAGTATCAAGCTGTGTATCGATAAAGCCGTCCTTGATCTCAATATATCGTCGCTGTTCGGCGATAAAATCCAGCAAGGTCCGGGCGCCCAATTCGTATGTCTGTCTGACAACCTCTAAATTTGTTTCGGCCTGCTTTTCTACACCTATGCGATAGATCTCCATGGCGCGAGCCGCGCTTTTGTATCGCGTATAAGCTACGGCAACCTCGCGGCGAACTGTCAATTCGCCGAACGCTGTGCGATTCTGCGCAGCTGTTTTTTCCAGCACTGCTGCCTCGATTGTGCCCTGATTCCTGTTAAATAACGGCAGTTCGAGCATCACACCGACCGTAAACACATTGGCGATTTCGCCGATCGGGACTACTTGTCCGAGGTCATTAAATCCGCTTTGCGGAAACCCCTGCCGCATCCGCTGGTAACCAGCATTCACGCTTGCATCGAGTTTTCCCTGCGATCTTGCTTGATCGATACGAGCCTGCGATAAATCCTCTATCGCCCGCGACATTTGCAGGTCGGGCCGTTGACCAAGAGCCTGATCCACGGCGATCTCCTGCGGTGCCAGAGGATCAAGCAGGTTCATGAAGTCGCCGCGGAGCCGCAGTGGTTCTTCAGGACGCATTCCGATCATGTTCCTGAGCTCAAGCATCGATATCTCGACCTTTCCCTCGCTCGTCTCACGGATCGCTCGTATGCGGTTCAGTTCGACCAGGACCATGTTCTGTTCGAGCGGTGCAGTCCGCCCCTCGCCAACTCGGGAAACGACGAGGTTGTAATTCTCTGTCGCTGCGGTTACGGTTTCGTCCGCGAACTGCAGCTTTAGTGCCAGGGCCAAAGTTTCGCCAAATTTTGCCCGGACTTCTGCGGCAAGCATTCGCTCACGATCAGCCAGAACCTGACGACGGACTGCCAGTTCCTCTTCGGCAACCTTAACGCGTGCAGGTCGCCTGCCAAAGAGTTCAAGCGGCAGCGAACCTTTGACCATTAGGCTCTTGCTGGGTGTGACGGGATTTTTAGCGCCGCCGATCTCGAGACTTGGATTTGCCCGAAGCCGGGCTTGGCGGACGAGTGCTTCGGAGGCTTCGACTTCGCGCCGTAATGCTTCCAGTTCATCATTGTGCGCTAACGCATAGGTCACAATGTCATCGGCCGTCTGTCCCGTGGCTTGGTCAAGATAGTTAATAACCGTCTTGGTTATTGGCGGTACCTGAGTCTGTGCTCTTGTGCCCGATGTTGCGAGCATTGTAAAGAATGCCGCCGCCAGGATTACGACTGTTTTGAAACGGTTAATTAACATTGTCATTGCACAACTTTCAAATGCCGGCCTCTGCGATAAGACTTTCTTTCTTTAGATCGCGTTCCCGCAGCCAGTAGAAGATAACCGGCGTGATTATCAAGACATGGAGCAAACTTGATACCATTCCGCCCAAAACCGGTGCGGCGAGCGGCTTCATCACCTCGGAACCCGCGCTCGAACTCCACATGATCGGCAACAAACCCGCGACAACTGTCGAGACCGTCATTACTTTTGGCCGCAAACGAAGTAGGGCCCCGTCAATAACCGCCTGCATCAATTCCTTGCGTGTCAAAGGCCGTTCGACCTCATGTTTCTTCTTCGCAACCGCCTCTTCCAGATAGATCACCATTACGACGGCAGTTTGGACCGCAGTTCCGAAAAGGGCGATAAAGCCGACCCATACCGCTACGGAAAAGTTGTAGCCAAGCAGCCAGACCAGATAAACCCCGCCGGTCAGAGCAAATGGTACAGCCATCAGGACGTGAGCGGCCTCGACGACCGAGTGGTAAGTCAAATAGAGCAGCCCGAAGATAACTAAGAGCACGATCGGAACAACAAATAACAGTCGGGCTTTGGCCCGTTGTTGATTTTCATATTGTCCGCTCCACGCAATGTAGTAACCGGCGGGAAGCTTAATTTCCCTTGCAACCGTCGCTTTGGCCTCATCCACAAAACTCCCTACGTCACGGCCGCGAACGTTCAAGAGGACTGTTCCACGAAGCAGGCCGTTTTCGCTCTGAATCATGGTGGGTCCCTCGACGGATCGAATTTTGGCGACACTCGAGAGCGGAACGGTCCCGCCGCTTGCCATTGTGATCGGAAGTTGACCTAAAGCTTCCGGGGTATTGCGAAACTCCTGTCCATATCGAACCCGCACCGGAAATCGCTGCCGTCCCTCGATAGTCACCGAGAGATTGGTCTCGCCGATGCCTTTTTCGATCGTGTCCTGGATCATGGCGACATCAATCCCGTATCGTGCAGCCGCCGGCCGGTCTATGTCGATGTCGATATAAGGCGAACCGCTGATCTGTTCGGGATAAACGTCCACCGCTCCATTTACTTTTTTGACTGCGTCGGCGACTTGCCGAGACATCCTTTCGAGCTCATTCAGATCGTTGCCAAATATCTTGATACCGACCTGTGTACGAATCCCCGTTGCGAGCATCTCGATCCGATTGATGATGGGTTGTGTCCAAATATTCGTGACGCCCGGCATTCGCAGTTTGTCGTCCATTTCACTGACGAGTTTTTCGCGTGTCAAACCTGCGCGCCACTGGTCTTGAGGCTTAAGATGGATAATGGTTTCATTCATGTTTGTCGGTGACGGATCCGTCGATGTATCGGCGCGTCCGGCCTTTCCGACAGCCCATTCGACCTCAGGAAACTCCTTTAACATCGTGTCTTGCATCGACATTATCCGCCGTGCTTCGTCGATGGAGATCGCCGGATCCGTAACAGGCATAAACATCACGTCACCTTCGTTCAATGGCGGCATGAATTCGCTTCCGATTCCGCTCGCCATGATTATCGCTCCTAAAAATAGCGTCAAGGCGGCACATATCGCGATCACACGGTGCTTTAGTGCAAACACGAGTGTCGGCTCATACAATCGGCGGAGGAACCGCATTACGGGGTTTGCTCCCTCGGAATGTACCTTTCCGCCAATGAGATACGTGCAAAGGACCGGCACAAGCGTCACCGCCAACAGAGTCGCGCCGGCCATCGCGAACGTCTTAGTAAAGGCAAGCGGATGAAACAACTTCCCTTCCTGCCCGATAAGAGCAAAAACTGGTATGAAAGCGAGAATAATGATTGCCATCGAAAAGAACACCGGGCGCCCGACAAGCTTGGTTGATTCCAAAACGATATTCCATACCGCCTTGCGGTCTTTGACATCAACCTTGCGCAACTCGACATATCGGAACGCATTCTCCGTGACAACAATGCCAGCATCGACAAGAACTCCGATCGCGATCGCTATTCCCGAAAGGGACATCAGATTTGAACTGATTCCCATGAAATACATAAATAGAAATGACATCAGCACCGCGAGTGGCAATGGGATCGTGACGATAAGAATTGAACGAAAATGGGCGAGAAAAATGATGTGAGCCAAGGTCACAAGCAGCAATTCCTCGATCAGCGATCGCTTTAGGGTATCGGTTGCTCGATTGATAAGCTGGGTCCGGTCGTAAAAAGGCACGATACGAACACCCGGCGGCAACCCGGCTTGCAGCGCCTCGATCTTTTGCTTGACGCCATCGATGACGTCAAGGGTGTTCACACCATAACGAGCGATCACCACGCCGCCCACCGCCTCGCTACCATTTTTATCGAGGGCTCCCGTGCGGAACGCGTCTCCGAGTTTTACTTCAGCGACGTTTTTTACATATATCGGCGTACCGTTTGAAGAACCGATGACGATATTTCCGACATCTTCGACCGAGGCGATCAGTCCGATGCCGCGAACCACAGCCCATTGACCGCCTTGTTCCACTACATTGCCGCCAACGTTGTTATTCGAACGCTGCACGGCCTCGATCACCGCAGAAACCGGCAGACTGACTCCCCGCAATTTATTCGGGTCGATGTCGATCTGATATTGCTGAACGTAGCCGCCGACCGAAGCGACTTCGGCGACGCCTGCAACCGAATTGAGCTGGTATCGCACGAACCAGTCCTGGACGGTCCGCAGATCGCGGAGGCTCATGTTGTCCGATTCGAGCGTGTACCAAAAAACCTGTCCGACGCCGGTCGCATCCGGCCCAAGTGTCGGAATCACCCCCTCCGGGAGTTGTTTCGTCACAAGGTTGAGTCGTTCAAGCACACGTGTGCGCGCCCAATATAGATCGACGTTATCCTCGAAAATGATGTTGACCATCGAAAAACTGAAGGCCGAATTAGCTCGGATTGTCCTGACTCCCGGGAGCCCCTGAAGGTTAGTGACAAGCGGATATGTCACCTGATCCTCAACCTCCTGAGGAGAGCGGCCGGTCCAGTCAGTAAAAACAATCACCTGATTGTCGGACAAGTCCGGAATCGCGTCGATCGGAGTCCGGAGAAGTGCCCAGTACCCAGCCGCCGCAACGCCAAGGTAGAGTACGATGACGATACCTCGATTATTCAGCGACCACTCGATAATTTTGTGGATCATTTCAGTAACATCCTATTTCCAAAAATTTAGACGGACATTTTGCAGAACTGAAGAATCGATAGACGCAACGATCTTCAGGATTTGGACATAAGAATGCCGGGATAACTCAGGCAAAAATCCATCTCGTGTCCTTCCTTCCTGCCTATTATTTCGCTACTACGGGCAACGAGAACGAACCCTTTCCGGCGGGGCCTTCGTAGGTGATCTGAGCTTGCCATTCACCGGCCATCTCAATGTCAATTTTGCCGCGATATATACCTGGTGTTCCTGTCGTAGTCAACGCGGCCGAATTATTCATCGCGCCCATACCTCCCATCGCCGCCATATGATTATTGAACGCAACCGAACCGACGTCGACTGGTTTACCGGAAGCGTCAGTAAAAACCAACGTGAATTCTTGCGAACCCTTCTTTAGTGAACCGTCGGCATTCGAAAGCGTCACGATCAAATTATTGCCTGCCGGACCGGTTGCGATGGTCTTGCCGGCGCCCGAAGAATCGGTGCCGGCGCTGTTGCCCGCCGAACCGCATCCTGCCGCGAGCACCAACAATGCAAAAAGTGAAATTGCTCCAATAAATAAAATAGTTCTTCTCATTTTGTTTTCTCCTAGGTTGAAATCATTTTGATGGTCTCTATAGTTCTTGACTTCGCTAACGGACAACTTTAATGCGAAGCCCGATACAAACCGTCAACTGTACTTCTTTGTTCGCTGGCATTTATGCAATCGGCATGCCCTCTAAACCCTATAAATTTCTTACTCTACGTGAATAGATTTGTTGAAAATTGAGGCATACTCCACACCACGTGTGTAATATTCCTTAAATTCCGGATGAGGGCTCACGGAGCCAGGACTTGAAATAGCAAAAAAAGGCGCAGGTTGCCGAATAAAGGCGCACTGCTCCCTAGAAACTAGATCAAAAACGAATTGTGCTGGAGGTATTTTGGCTGGAAAGTTCGAGCGAGCGGGCCGCGCGAATATCGGGACGAGCTGGGAGGCTGGTATAGTTTCGTCGGAAATATAGCCGCGATCTGCTCGGCAATCGATTTGAAAATCGTAATGTTAGAAGGAGAGAAATTGATCGTCGAACCGGGTGAAGTCGGTGCCGACTCTGAACAGTTGAGTCCGCAGCATAATTGGGTTGCAAAGGCCTCGGCCGTCTTATCCTGACTTCGCGCCTTATCGCAGCACTTCATCATCTTCTCGTTGGGTGAGTGTAGGGGAGTCCCAGACACAACACCGCCGACGAGAGCGAAGAGGACCAAGAAAATTACAACACGACGAATCATTACTAACAGTATACTCAACCGCGTTTAAATGCGTAAGTGACCCAGGTCACAACCGGTATCACGCGATAATGAAAATCCCATTTTGCGACCATGATATACAAACCAATGGCACAATTCTTGTAAGCGCTTTTGTAGGGAGACTTTTCAACCTAAGATCGCGAGCAAATAATGAGGTAAAAACCGATGAAACCAAGCCGAAGTTTTCAAATAGCACTTTTCATCATATTTATTGGATTTTTGGCGTTTCCGGCGATTGCGCAAAAAGAAAAATTGATAGGATTCGATAAGGATGGAGATTTTCACATCGATTCAGCGACAAGGATTGGCGACCGAACGGTCACAAAGGGGATGTACCAGATATATCGGGTCGACATAAACGCAGAGCCCTTTATTGTAATTCGGAAAGTTGCAATGACTAACTATGGAAAAACGATGGGAAGTCTGCAGCGAGGTAACGAAGTCGTCAGATTGAAATGCGCTGTTCAACCGGTCGAGGAACAAAATAAAAAGTCACAAATTCTAGTGCGCAAAACCGCTGAGAACGAGCGTATTGCTCTTGAAGTTTGGTTTCGCCGCGAAAAAGTTAAGTATATTTTGCCTACTCACTAGCTGTCGATATCAAGGCTAATTACGTGGTCAATAAGATCAACAGCCGGCATTTCAGCGAAGATGTTCCGGATCGCTTTTCGTGAAGTACTTGGTTGGGCGATTTGATCTACTCCACGCCGTTAAGGGGCAGGGCGATCTCGAAAACGGTCGCGTTTTTCACTATACGTGCCGACAGCTTTCCATGGTGTCCGTCAATAATCCGATGAGCGATCGACAATCCAAGACCAACCCCCTTTTCCTTGGTCGTAAAGAAGGGGTCAAAGATCTTCGGCAAATCTTCTTCACGGATGCCTTGGCCTGAGTCCAGAACTGTGACGAGGCAAAATCCGTCTTTTATATTTGTTTTGAAAACAATCCGTCCGTCCTCGTTTACCGCCTGCAAAGCGTTGATCGCCAGGTTGAGCAGAACTTGCCGGATCTGCTCGGCGTCGATCAAAATCTTGGGAAGTTTGCCGTTCAAGTGCTTTTCAATCGAAACACCCTTCGAAAAAGCTTGATTTTCGATCAGCGTGGCTACGGATTTCACGACCTCGTTTAAGTCGTTAAGTTCGATTGCAAGTTTCGCGGGGCGGGCAAAATTTAGGAATTCGCCTACCAATCTGTCCAATCTTGCGATCTCTCTAACGGCCAACTCAGCGAATTCCCGCCTCGGACTATCTGCATCGAGTTCGTCCTCCAGGATCTCGATCGCACCCTTGATCGAAGCAAGGGGGTTGCGCACTTCGTGAACTATGCCGGCTGAGAGTTCACCAAGCGAACTCAGTTTCTCCACTTGAAGCAGTTGCTGAAAAGTATTCTGAAGTTCTTCATACGCCTGTCGCCGCTGTTCTGCGTTACGCTCCGCCCTTTCGCGCGCCTTTCGGAGTCGGTCGCCCAACGCTCCCATTATTCCGCCGACCAAAATAAAAATTACAATCTCGGCATATTGATTTATCGCATAGTCAAAATGCTCACTTTCCCAGTGCAAAAAAATATGCGGAATGTAAACGACTGTCGTGAATATAGAGGCTGCGAGACCACCTCTTAGTCCAAAAAGCAATGCGGCGGCGATGATCGGCAGATAATAGAGTCGCTGAAAGATCTCGTGCCAAACGATCAAATCGACAGGTGTCAGGAAATGCAAAACCGTAACCAGGACAATTGTTACGGCGATGAGCAGCCAGAGATATATCCGGTTGCGTGAAGATGTAATATTGAAAGACTCGGTGTCCATTCTAAATCGGGTGGAATGTTGGTTTGGTTACTCCAATCCGTATTTTTGCATTCGATAAATAAGCGCGCTTCGTGTGATACCTAAATATTTTGATGTTTGCGATTGATTTCCGTCAGATCTCAAAAGAGATTCACGGAGGATCTCCTTCTCGACCTCCTCGAGATTTATCGGATCGGCGGGCAATGAAAACCAAAGTTCCCCGCTTTGGGTCGGGTTTTTCATGTTTTCGGGAATGTCATTAATATTGAGCGTGTCGCCATCGGCTAAAACTACCATTCGCTCAACCAAATTCTCTAGCTCGCGGACATTGCCCATCCACGGATGGTCAAACAAGATCCTATATACTTCCCGACTGATCTTTGGCGGTGTAATTCCATGCTTCGCCGCCGATCGTGAAAGAAAGTACTCAGCTAAAATGGGAATATCCTCCTTTCTTTCACGAAGAGGCGGAATCATGATCGGCACTACAGCAAGCCGGTAGTATAAGTCTTCACGAAAGGCGTTTTGTTCAACCAGGTCAGACAGCTTCTCATTTGTCGCAGTGATAATACGGGCGTTGATCTTCCTTGGTGAGTTTTCGCCTAATCGGGTGACCTCCTGTTCCTGCAGAACGCGCAAAAGCCGTGTTTGTGACTGCATGGGCATCGCGCTGATCTCGTCGAGAAACAGCGTTCCACCATCAGCTTCCTCAAATTTGCCCTTTGATTCCCCAACGGCACCGGTAAATGCGCCTTTTTTGTAACCAAAAAGCTCTGCCTCGATAAGCGTTTCGGGTATTGCCGCGCAGTTGACCGCTACAAACGCGCGATCTTTGCGCGGTCCTGAAAAATGTATCCCCTTGGCAATTAACTCCTTTCCCGTTCCCGATTCACCTTCGACAAGAACGGTCACATCCGTTTTGGAAACCCGTGCAACGAGTTCAAACACTTGCCGCATCTTCTCGGATGTGCCAATAACATTTTCGATGCGAAATTCTTCATGAACGCGACGTTTCAAGCTCCGGTTTTCTGCCAGGGCACTCCCGTACTTAAGAGCTTTTTCGACGGTCAGCAAAATAGCCTCACGATTAAAAGGCTTGGTGATAAAATCAAAAGCGCCGCCTCGCATTGCCTCCAATGCAGTGTCCAGCTCTCCGAAGGCGGTTATCACAACTATCGGCGTGTCGCCATTAATAGCTGCGGCCCTCTGTAAAAGCTGCGAGCCCGTCATCCGAGGCATTCGCCAATCCGTGATCAGGCAATCAAAATCATGCTCTGAAAAGCGATCGAGCCCCTCCTTTCCGTCGCTTGCTGTCACGACCTGATGCCCCGCCTCAGTAAGCTGGAATTCCAGCACGCGGCGCAGCGAATCGTCGTCATCGACAAGCAGGATTTTGGCGGGCGTGGTTTTCATGCTGAGATTATCTTATCGCAAACAGTAGAATCGTGCGCGTTTGCGCAGCCGCGTTGTAGTTTTGCTCGTCGCCATTGCAGGTTTGCACTTCGCGATCGCACGTTTGCGCTTCTCGATTGTGCAAATGCGCTTTGCGAGTGACCGGATGCGGGGTTGGATTGCAGGCTTTGGCTTTGGCCAAGCAGAACTTCTCTTTTCAATTGAGAGATTCTGCCTTGCTATGGAGAGATTTTGCTTTGGGAAAGTCCAATTTTAGTTAGGAAAAGTGCAATCGTACACCCGCTTAGTTACCTCGGCTTCGTGAATTGCAAGCCGCTGATCTGCTTGTATTGCGGCGAACTTGCACCGAAGTTGGTAAGTGTGATGCCTGCGTTAGCCGGATTATACGCTCCGCCCCAACCCTACACCGCCGCGATCATCATCTGAAAGTGCTCGACATTCTTGATGTGTCCTGTTTCTGTCATAGCTCACAAATCCTCCTTTATTGTCCATTTCAGACAACAAAAAAAGCTAAGTGCGGCCATCCCATGTTAGGTTATTTGATTGTTTGAAAACAGAGAATATTTAACGTGCTTTGTCTCGTTAAGTCAACTGTTCAACAGTTCGTTAAACTGGCATAATTGAGCAGTCGAAATGAAAACAAAGTCACTAAATAAGAATCTGCACGCCGCGAAGAACTCTAAGAAGGATGAGTTTTATACTCAGCTTTCTGATATTGAAAAAGAACTCAAACACTACAAAGACCATTTCAAAGGCAAGGTTGTTCTCTGTAATTGCGACGATCCGCGAGTCAGCAATTTCTTTCATTACTTCTCATACAATTTCGAGACGTTAGGACTCAAAAAACTCATCACGACCTGCTACAAGAACCAAAACCGCGATCTATTCAGCGAACACGATTCCGAACGGGCGATCTATCTGGAATACAACGGCGACAAGAACAACGATAAAGTCCCCAATCCCGAAGAGATCGGAATAATCCCCCTAAACGGCGACGGTGATTTCCGAAGCGACGAATGTATCGAGCTTCTAAAACAAGCCGACATCGTAGTAACAAATCCGCCGTTCTCGCTGTTTAGGGAATATGTTACACAAATCGCGGATAGCGGAAAGAAATTCCTTGTAATTGCCAATCACAATGCAATCACCTACAAAGAGATTTTCAAACTGATACGAGAAAACAAAATTTGGCTAGGTGCTTCTCAACCGGTTGCCTTCATGGTTCCTGACGACTATGAGATGCGCGAGGTCAGAAGTTGGAGAGATGAGAACGGAAAGAATTGGCGAAGCCTAGGAAATGCGTGTTGGTTCACCAATTTAGATACGCCAAAACGACATGAAGAAATAATTCTCTACAAGACGTTTAACGCCAAGGATTACCCGCAATACGACAATTACGACGCGATAGAAGTTTCGAAGGTAGCGGATATTCCAATCGACTACGACGGTGTGATGGGCGTTCCGATTACTTTTCTCGATAAATATAATCCGAAACAGTTTGAGATTCTTGGGATAACTGACCGCGGTAACGAATGGGGATTAAAGACAAAGGAATATACTCTCGAAGACGTTCCAAATCCCGGCGATCTAAACCGTAGGGCTGCTGTCAAAATCGGCGATACTTACAAAGCAACGTATGCCAGACTTTTGATCAAAAAGAAAGCCTCGTAGAGGCGAAATGTTTGTAGAACCGAATGCATAATAATTCTATAGCTCCGTAGGAGCGACACGAAATGGCAAATACGTATTCGCAAATTTACATTCATGTTGTCTTCGCCGTTCGAGAACGGGCATGTTTGATAAAACCTGAGTGGAAAGAAGAATTATTCAAATACATCGCCGGCATATTGAAAAATCAGGGAATTAAATTGATAGCGATCGGCGGCATTGAAGATCATATTCACATTTTATTAGGGATGACCCTAAAGATCGCAATTTCAGATCTGGTCCGTGACATAAAAGCCAATTCGAGCAAATTCATTACCGAAAAAGGTTTTGTTCGCGGCAAATTCTATTGGCAAGAGGGTTTTGGTGCTTTTTCTTATTCGCGTTCGCAAATCGATAAGGTCGCAAAATATGTTTTGAACCAAGAAAAACATCATGCTAATAAGTCGTTCAAAGCTGAATATATTACACTTTTAGATCGATTTGATGTCGATTACGAGGAACAGTATTTGTTCAACTGGATCGCATAAATGTCGCTCCTACGGAGCTAAACACTTCGGGGGCGATTCGGTTCTACAAACATTTCGCTCCTATGGAGCTAATGAACTACAAATCAGAAACTAATGAAGATCGAACTCAAAGAAATTACGGTCAAGGAACTGACGGAAGGTTACCAGGATAACAATGAAGCCGGTGTTGTCGGTTTTGGCGGGAAGCTCGATATTCGTCCGCCTTATCAGCGGGAATTCATTTACAAGGACAAGCAGCGGGACGCGGTTATTAACACCGTCAGGAAAGACTTTCCGCTAAATGTCATGTATTGGGCGGTGCGTGAGGACGGCGGCTTTGAGGTGATCGACGGACAACAGCGAACGATTTCCTTGTGCCAATATGTCACCGGAGATTTTTCTTTTGAGAACCTGTACTTTCACAATCTGCAAGACGATATAAAACAACAGATACTCGACTACAAGCTGATGGTCTATCTCTGTTCAGGAACCGACAGCGAAAAGCTCGAGTGGTTCAGAACAATTAACATCGCTGGCGAAAAGCTAACGGATCAGGAGCTCCGCAACGCAGTTTACTCCGGGCCTTGGGTAACGGACGCCAAAAGGTATTTCAGCAAGAACGGTTGCCCGGCATACGGACTTGGAAGCGATTATCTTAACGGCTCTCCAATTCGTCAAGATTATCTCGAAACCGCTATCGAATGGATAAATGACGGCGACGTAGAGGACTATATGAGCGTGCATCAGCACGATCCGACCGCCATCGAGCTGTGGAATTACTTTCAATCTGTTATCTCTTGGGTAAGCGCTACGTTCACCACAAAAAGAACCAAGTTCATGAAAACTGTCGATTGGGGAGCGCTGTATAACAAATACAAAGCCGAAAAACTCGACCCTAAGGCGATAGAAGAAGAAACTGCAAAACTCATCGCCGATGACGAAGTTCAAAAGAAAAGTGGCATCTATCCTTACATGCTTACAAGAGATGAAAAGTATCTAGGAATTCGCCAGTTTACGGATTCGATGAAGCAGAAGGTTTACGAGAAACAAGAAGCCACCTGCCTGATCTGCAAGAAGCAGTTCGATATCTCAGAGATGGAAGGCGATCACATCGTTTCATGGAAAGACGGCGGGAAAACTATCGAGGAAAATCTCCAAATGCTTTGTAAACCGTGTAACCGAACAAAATCTGGGAAATAGGATGCGGCAAGCATGGGCGATTTGCGAACGTACAATCTATTCATATCGCATTGTTGGAGCTACGATGACGAATATATCCGCCTGGTCAATCTTCTGGATAGGGTTCCAGATTTCTCTTGGAAAAATTATTCGGTCTCATTCGACAATCCGTTGGCCGGTGGAAGCGGGGAAAAGCTCGCAGACGAGATAGACGGACAGATTCGCTTGGCAAGCGCTGTTGTCGTGATATCTGGAATTTACGTATCGCATCGGGAGTGGATTCAATTCGAGATCAACTTGGCGGACCAGTATAATAAGCCAATCGTTGGAATTGTTCCGCGAGGCAACCTTAACATTCCCGCATCAATTCGGCGGTCTGCTTGGGATATTGTGAATTGGTCAACAAAATCAATCGTTGACTCAATAATAACCGTTACTGAAATGAAGAAAGAGGAGTAGTGATTATGGCAAGAGTATTTATCGCATTCGCTATCGAGGACAAATTTGCACGCGACAATTTGGTCTATCAATCAGAGCAGAATCATACACCATTCACCTTTGTGGATATGAGTGTGCAGGAACCGTTTACAGAATCATGGAAAACCCAATGTCGGGAAAGGATCAAAGGGTGCGATGGTGTTGTGGCTTTCGTCAGCCGAAACACGCCTAGTGCTGATGGAGCGTGTTGGGAAATGAAGTGTGCGATCGGCGAAGGTGTTCCGATCCGAGGTTTTTGGGTTCACAGAGATGATCCCTGTTGTAAACCTACGGAATTAGGAAGCACTCGAGTTGATTACTGGACCTGGGACAACGTCAAGAGTTTCATTGATTCGTTGTAATCGCTTAGTGACAGAAGAGAAAGAAAAAAAGAGTGAAGCTGTCGTTGAACAAGACACCAGGGAGGAGTCTATTCAGGCGCAGACGTCAATCATAAAAGACTTTTTGCTTGGAGCTGCGACGGATTCGTACGGCGACAAATATCACGATCATCTCTTAGAGCAATATAAAAAATACTTGGACATGGCGGACAAGTTAAGCGATAGACGTTCCGCCGCGAACACCTTTTTTCTCACGATCAATACAGGGTTGATTTCGGCCTTTGGGCTAATGAACTTGGTTTCGGACAAGAGATCAAACTTTCTATTTATCACGGGCGGAATAGCGGCCATTCTTCTTAGCTATTCTTGGTACAGGTTGATTCGCGCGTATAGGGATTTGGGCACGGCGAAATTTAAAGTAGTACACGAAATAGAGGCCCTTCTACCGATCCGGCCCTTTGATGCTGAATGGGAAGCGGTTGGGCGTGGAGAGAATCGGAAGCTTTACTGGCCGTTCACACATATCGAGCGATTTGTTCCTTGGATTTTCATTCTCCTATATGGTTTTGTAATCGCATATTCTGTTTATCGTTTGTATTTTTCCACAGTAATCGTTGATATTCCGCCCGTTGTATAAGTCGCGCATTTTATGGCTACCTATGTTCCCCGCAAAGTGCCTGCGAATTGGTACAAATACGACGCCCAGTTTTCGCTCGAATTATTATACGAGTACGGCAAGGGCATCGAGGATCAGCTAAAGTCGTCGATTGAAGACTTTCGCAGTAAGAAAGAAACGATAGAACTCGATTCGATTCCAGAGGAAGGTCTATTCCGGGTCGTAAAGGTATATTGGGGACTTGATGATGAAACGTGGCATTTGGAGAGCGTATTTGAAGACTATTTTCCGCAGCTTCAACGAGGAGGTGCGTTGATAAGTCTTTATTCATTTTTTGAGAATGAATTGGATGCTCTTTGCGATTTGTATATTCAAGGAGAGGGAATTCCGATTTCTCAAACTGATATGAAAGGCAAAGGAATAGAAAGATCCATACTTTTCTTAGAGAAGATTGTGGGCTTACCTATCGACAAAAACTCTGATACTTGGAAAGAACTCATCGACATCAAAAAGATACGGAACCAAATCGTGCACGAACGCGGAAAGCTAATCGATAAGTCCGGCCAAAAAAAAGGTGATGTAATTAAGTATGTTGAGGATTGCCCGCTCCTCGATGGAGAGACTGAAGTGTCGCTAAAGGAAGGGTATTTGAAACACACACTGGAAACGTTCGATGCCTTCTTTAAGGAATTGGACGTGCTTATTCAGAAACGATTCCTAGATCAAGTTGCACAACAGAAAGCGGCGTCACGATAACGCAAATCTTTTCGCGGGAACGCAGCACCCACACTTCACTGGCGGGTGGGCGGGGACAACTAAATTTCCTTTTCCATCTTCCCTTTTATCTGCCTGAAGATATTGTCCGCCGTGATCGGCGAATGTTGCAGCCCACGGACGAGCTTTGGCGTTTGCCACCGCGTTCAAATTCTCAGAATCGAAGTGTATAGGTAAGCCTCAGCCCACGTCCGATTTCCGGCGCGAGATCCTTTATGAACGACAAATGATTGCGATAGAGCTTGTCGCCAAGATTGAAGCCCCCAACCGAGAATACATGGATAAGACGGTTTCGAATGAAGGTGTAAGAGGCAGTTGCGTCAAAGACGGCATAACCGGCGGTTGGCGTTTCGTAATCGAAAACTCGGGTTTGCCGAGCCGCAAGCCTCAACCCGGGCCGAAAAGAAAACCCCTTGTAATTCCAGTCAAGACCGATACTCGCACGGAAGGGCGGAATGCGCGGAAGGTCCTTGGCAAGATCAAGAAGCTCTGCCCGAACGAGATCGAGCTTAGTATTTAGCCAAAGGTTCTGGTGAAGCTTTACGTCAAAAACGGCTTCTGCTCCGGTGTAGCGACTTCGACTTTGGGCGTAATTAATTATCCGAAGCCCCGAAGTCGGATCTGTCGCACCGGTGAAGGCCATATACACGAAGTTCCGGATGTTGTAGTAAAAGAGCCCGGATTCGAAACGAAACCGGTCTGATGTGTGGCGAAGAGAGACGTCGATACCGTCGCCCTGCTCGCCCTTAAGGTTTGCGTTGCCAATATCGAATACCTGCAGCCCTGGATGTTGGCCGTTATCATAGAGCTCTTCAAGTGCCGGCGCGCGGAAGGAATGTTGATAGTTTGCTACGATCGAACCGCCGCGCCAAAGCGGAACGCGAACCCCGGCTCCGCCTGAAAAACCAACGAAAGACCGGTTCGGAAGGTTCCCTTCGGGATCGTAGCTATTTCGTTCGACACGAGCGCCGAATTGGAAGCCGACACGCTCGTAGTCGATCCTTTCCAAACCGTAAGCAGCAAAGGAATGTTGCCTGGTACGCGGTGCGGGAGCCTCAGCACCGACGGAAGCGTAATCACGTGTGAAGCCAGAGAACCCAAAGGTCCCGTTGAACTTGCCAAACCTACGATGATTGAAATTCGCCCGATAGTTAAAGTTGCGATTGAACGCGTTTGACTCTTCCTCTGTGTGATTCTCGTCCGACTCGAATTCAAATTCGGAGTGCTTGTAGTCGTTGTAACTGACGCCGAAGTCAGCACTATCAATGAACCCATCCAATTCACGTAGGCCGCCCTTAATTTCGTAGTTATGGCGGCGCATTACGAGATATTCAAGATCGATCGCGTCAGGCTGCGTGGGAATACCATAACGCCGCCGATCTAAAGCATAGCTGAATGACAACCAGCCTTTTCGAGGAAACCAGCCGAGACCGCCACTTCCGGACCCGCTTTTCGCGTACGAGTTCAGGACAGGGCCAATAGGAGTGCGATAGTCATTCGCCTTTTGAGCGCCGCCGTTCGCAAAAAACAGGAAATTCCTAAACCCGTATTTTAATCCCCCGGTTGTTCCGGCTTGCCAATTGTTTGTAGCACCAAAGGCGGTCAAATACCCCGATAAACCCTCCTGATAAAAGTCGTTCGTCGAAATACCGTTCACCGCGCCGCCGATGGCGTTTGAGCCATAAAGCAAAGTGGCTGGCCCCTTTACGATCTCTATTCGGTCGAGAGAAAGAACGTCAATAGGCTCAACTTCATCACCCGACTGCGAAGAAATACCACCGACGCGTAAACCGTCCTGAAGAATTAAGACTCGATCACCGTCAAAACCGCGAATAACAGGACGGCCTGAAGCCGGGCCGAAACTTCGCTTTGCCACACCCGGTTGATTGTCTAAGGCATCACCGATGGAAATAGGATTTTTGTCAGCGATCTGCGGGGCTCCAACAGTTGAGACCGCCTGATAAGAATTATTTATCGATTCCGCTGACCCGGACGCGGTCACGGTGACTTGTTCACTGATAGAATTTAGGGTTAGTTCGAAATCAACTGTCGTCGTTCCGTTCCCCACGTCAACGGCCTTAACTACGTCGGCGACCCGGTCGAGATGGACGATCACATCGTATTTTCCGGCAGGAACATCTGCGAACTCGTATCTGCCGTCCGCGTCCGTCGAAACCGAACGCTTTAACTGTCCAATCGTCACGACCGCGTTTTTGACGGACTCCCCCGATTCCCTTAAGGTTATGCGGCCATGCAAAAGGAGAGTTGTTGGAGCATTCTGCGTAAACCCGTCAAGAGTAAAAATAAAAAGAAATACAGTAACAAAAATCAGCTTCACAATAAATACCCATCCCTTTTTTAATATTGAAAGTCATTTTCAATAAGAAAATACTAGGTTAAAATCTGAGGGTAGCTATGTCAAGCTGGTCGGGTTGTACTTAATGGTAAGCGTAATGAGCCTGTAGCAATTCACGGGCGGGGACAACTACCCCGTCTTCCCTTTTATCTGCCTGAAGATATTTTCACCTGTGATCGCGGTTAATTGCTAGCCTGCGTCGCGTATCGCCTCAATTTCCACATCGACCTTCAGTTTTTGATCCGACGTATTGCAAACCATGAGGTGGTAGCGATTGTCCTCGGGCGCCCAAAACTCTCCCGTAAGATAGGTTTTTGCTTCATAGATTTCGTAATAACTATCTATTACGCCTCCGTTCCTCCAACTCATGTAGTCGTCAGGCCCAAGAATCGCAATATCGACTGGATCGGTAGGGTCAATCTCGAATTGAATTCCGGCGCCTTCAGTCAGGTCGAAGGGATATCTCAAGTGCTTGTTAGGACCGATCTTGGTGGCTTCTTCAGAAACCAGAACATCCCCATCATCCTCTCCTTCCTCATCTTCGACGTAAGTTAATACGAAACGGGTAAGATGCTCCCGAACTTGACGCTCGAAGTCCCGCTCTTCCTTGTAGCTCCACCACAGTCCTTCTTCTGGAAAGTTCTCCTTGAATGCAATGACCCGGCCCCATTGATCAGTTTCCTTAACCGATTTTGGCGTGTAGGATTGTTCGCTGAAATAGAACATAATCTGTGGCTGTTCCGTGGCCTTCCAACTCTCGTAAGCCTTATTAAACTCATGCTCTGTGCCGGTCTCCCCGCTAGGCAATGTTGTTCCGAAACTCTTCCAGAAAATGCCAATAAAAAGTTGTGCTTCTTCAATATTCAATATCGGATCTATGAACGCCTGAGGACCATCGACATGAAAGCCGGGATGTGTATCTGTTTCCCAACGAACTAATTTGATTTGTAGACCGCGGGCATCTGCGACAGTTCGGTTCAATTCATCGACAACTGTCTGCAAATGGTTGCGTTCCGTTGCAACGTCACTTGGTGAGCCGACAACGACGCGAATTACTGATAGTTTCGTCATACGCTTTTTACCTGTTGGGCCTACGGAACGCATTCGATCCTGCTTACGAATTCCCCTTTTGTATTGAAGAAAACTGACCTTCGAGCGAAGAAGGGCTTCTTGCTTTGTTTTTCGCTTTCCGAAGAGAACTTTCATTTCAAAAGGTGCGAAAAAAATAAATAGGCCCGTATCTCCGCCATTCAAGAATGCCTTTATTCGGTTGCTCTGCTCCTCTGCCACCAGATCAGTTATTTGGTATTCTTTTCCGCCAGCAACGACGTACATGAAAAGCTCCTCGTCATCGCTAAGCTGTTTCAAAGCCTCGGAGTAGTCCCGATTGATGGTTTTTACTATTTCCGCTGCGGTTGTCGCATCACTGTCGCGTGCCTCTGGAACGATCCGAAGCTGACTCACCTCCTGTACGTCGTCCGGTGCACGGAGGCTGTCGTTGAAATCGTTTAGCCGTTTCGGTGAAGTCAGGAAGTCTTTGTTGACCCATAGTTCCGTGCGGGGAGGGATGCCGGGCGAGTCCCAAGGCCTAAGAGTGTATTTACTGCGTTGAGATTCGAACTCCCTCAGGGCTCGATAGGCCGGATTAGAGCGAAGCCGTTCAGCTTCGTCCATAAGTATTCGATGAAAAGGGTCCCTATTAAGCCTCTCAACGTGCTGTTCCATCGCCTGAATGCGTGGGTCGCGCGCCCTTCTCTCGATATCATCCCGAATGGCCTTATAGCCAGGGTTCTGCCGAAGATTTTCCTCATGCTGAAGCCACGACTGATAGGCCGGATTCTTGTTAAGGCGATCAATATCTTCGAGAGCTTTTCTGATTAGCGGATCTTCTAATGGATTTTTCACTTGATCTATACGATGGGCGATATTGCTCAATCCGCCCAAACCAACACCCATGCTTAATAGGCGGGTGGGCGCGGACAACTAAATTTTCTTTTCCAGCTTCCCTTTTATCTGCCCGTCGATATTGTACGCCATGATCGGCGACTGTTGCAGCCAAGGAACGGAAACGAGCTTTGGCGGCCTATTTTATCTCAAACGTAAGAGTCGCCCATTTTGATTCGTAGTCGAGTTTTGGCTCTTTTGCTTTCTGCATCTGGATAAATTTGACATACCATTTGCCGGCGCCGTCGAGCATGATCTTGGCAACGCCGTTTTTATCAGTTCGGACGTTGGTGCCAGCAACAAGCTTGCCGTCTTTATCCTCGTGTCCTGACATAACAAATTGATTTCTGAGCGGTTTGCCGTCTTTTAAGCATAAGAATTCAAATGCATCGCCGGCTTTCAGACCATACGGATTGTTTTGCGGAACGATCTCGACCGGATAACCGAGCACGGTTTTGTAATTGTCCGTCAGTTTATCTCCGGCCTGGAAAATAGTTTTCACATGCTTTGAATATCGCTCGCGGACGTCTTTGTTCAATGCTTTCGCGCGTGTTCTTTCCGCTAAAATGTCGGGAATCCCGTCTTCCTCCAAATATCCGTTAAAATCCTTTGCCTCCAAATCAATTTCCCGCTTCATGGTGTAGAGCCCGACAAGATAGGTTCCCTCGTTCTGAGGCTGCAAATTCAAAAAGGCAGTTGTTTCGTCCTTGGTAAAGTTCGTTTCTGCCGGATGCGAAATATCACCCGTCGGCCCAACCACACTGACATCTTTCAAACGCGCAAACGCAACTGCGCCTTCGCTGTCCATAAACGAGCCGTTCAGAATCTTTATCGAAACCTTTTCATTAACCGAGACAACGAAACGATCTAATTTTAAGAACAAATCATGTGCAAATAAAGGGAGTGCCAGTAGCAAGCCCACCAACAGAATCGATGCAAATTTTCCTTTCATTTCTTCCTCTTGTTAACGCGTTATTGACCTGTAAAGTCTAATTGTACCGAATATAGTATCGAAAGATCTCAATTCCAAAACCTGCTCAAAGCCGGATTCGCGGATCAGATCAGGCAATAATCCACCGAAATTGTCACCGGTTGTTTCAAATCCGTCGAGCATTCTTATTGAATAGGACGCAATTGCAGTCAAGATATTCGATGATTTCCCCCAGTCGGCTATGTGGAATTGACCCTGGGGCTTCAAAACCCGTCGAATCTCATGAAGCGTCTTAAGTTTATCAACGCGAGTTAGATGGTGAAAGAAGAGGCTCGATACGACCCGGTCGAACGATTCATTTTGATAAGGAAGTTCGTAAGACATTCCTTCGTCAAACTGAACGTCGCGATAATTAATCGACGCCTTCTGACGAGCCAGTTCCAGTATGCGGGGATCACCATCGATCCCTTTCACGCTTGCCTCGGGCGCCGAGTTCTTCAACATTAAGGTCAAGGTACCTGTGCCGCACGCCAAATCCAAGGCGTGATGCCCGGGGCCGAGAGCAACCTGTCGGACCAGTTCGGCCTTAAACGTGCTTTCGCGCGTGGTTAATGCAACAACCGGGTCATACAGCGGCGTAAGAAAATTGTAGGCGAGCGCTGGAACAAAGCCGTCTGCTTTCATAATTTCAAATTCCGTAATCGTAATGCATTCCCGATTACTGATACCGAGCTGAAAGTCATCGCCGCGCTCGCGATCATTGGACTAAGAAGGAGTCCAAAGACCGGATAAAGAACACCCGCAGCGATAGGGACGCCCACCAAATTATAGATAAAAGCAAAAAACAGATTTTGCCGGATGTTTTTCATCGTCGCTTCGCTCAAGTGTTTTGCTTTAAGAATGCCGCGAAGATCGCCTCTGAGGAGTGTGATATCCGCTGATTCCATCGCAACATCAGTACCAGTTCCCATTGCAATTCCGACATGCGCCTGGGCTAATGCGGGAGCGTCATTCACGCCATCGCCGGCCATTGCGACTATTTTTCCTGCGGCCTGCAATTCCTTAACCTTCTCCGCTTTCTGGTCAGGCAGAACATCAGCGAAGACCTTGTCGATGTTCAAAGATCTGGCAACCGCATCGGCGGTTTTCGCATTGTCGCCAGTCATCATAACAACCTCGATATTTTGTTTGTGCAGAGCGTCGATCGCGGCTTTAGCTGATTCCTTAACGGTGTCGGCAACGCCTATGAGTCCGGCGGATTTGCCGTCGATGGCGACAAACATTACGGTTTGTCCGAGTTCGCGAAGCTCATTGGCCTTTTCGTTATTTGAAAGCTCGACATTATTGGCGTCCATCAGCTTATTATTCCCGAACAAAACCACCTTACCGTCGATCGTTCCGGAGACGCCCTTGCCGGTAAATGATTCGAATTTTTCTACCTTTGATAACTTAACCGACCGATCTTCGGCACCTTTGATGATCGCTTCCGCAAGCGGATGTTCACTCGATCTCTCAAGGCTTGCGACGAGACTCAGCAGGTCGTTTTCAGGCAGACCATTCAATGTATCGACCGATTGCAGACGCGGCTTCCCTTCGGTCAATGTTCCGGTCTTATCGACGACGATGGTATTCACCTTTTCCAGTATTTCGAGAGCCTCGGCCTTCTTAACCAGCACTCCGTTCTTGGCACCATGGCCCGTACCGACCATAATTGACATCGGCGTCGCAAGGCCGAGTGCGCACGGACATGCAATGATCAAGACCGAAACGGCGGCAACGAGTGCATAAGTAAACGAACCGAGAACAAGCCAAACAACAAACGCAACGATCGCAACCAGAATTACGGCGGGGACAAAATACGCCGCGACAACGTCGGCCAATCTCTGAATCGGAGCCCGAGAACGCTGAGCTTCGCCCACCATGCGGACGATTTGAGCAAGCAGCGTGTCGCTGCCAACTTTCTCGGCTTTCATCACAAATGAACGCCGGCCGTTTATCGTTCCACCGATGATCTTGTCGCCAACTGATTTCTCGACCGGAATAGATTCGCCCGTGACAAGAGATTCATCGATCGAGGATTCCCCTTCTGTAATAACTCCATCCACGGGGATCTTCTCGTTTGCCTTAACTCGCAGCATCGCGCCGAGTTGCACGTCTTTAAGGGCAATTTCTTTCTCGGTGCCGTCATCAGAAATGACAATCGCGCTTTCGGGCGCCAGGCCGAGAAGCTCCCTGATCGCCGAAGACGTTTGCGAACGGGCACGCAGTTCCAAGACCTGTCCAAGCAAAACCAAAGTCGTAATGACCGATGCCGCCTCAAAATATGTCGCGATAATGTTCGTGTGAGGATCGAGCATTGATACCGGAAAAATGCCGGGGAGAAACAAAGCGAAAAGGCTATACAGATAAGCAGCTCCTGTCCCGATCGCGATAAGCGTGAACATATTAGGACTGCGATTCGTGAGCGACGCCCAACCGCGTTCGAAAAATGGTTTTCCGCCCCATAGAACAACAGGTGTCGCCAAAATGAATTGGATCCAGATTGAAACCTTCGGCGGAACGACATTGTTAAACCCGGGAAGGATCTCCGCCATCGCCAACGCGAAAACTGGGATTGTCAGAACGGCCGAGATCCAGAATCGCCGTTTCATGTCGATAAACTCTGGATCGGGCGCATCGTCGAGAGAAATAATCTTCGGCTCAAGCGCCATTCCGCAGATCGGGCAGCTCCCCGGCCCGATTTGTACGATTTCCGGGTGCATCGGACATGTGTATTCTGTTCCCTGGCTTCCGGCTTCAAATAATTCAAATTTTTTCTCGTCCAGGTAACTCTCGGGTTTCTGTTTGAATTTATTCAAACAGCTAGTCGAACAAAAGTAATACGTCTCGCCTTCAAATTCATGCTTTCCCGCCGCAGTTTCCGGCGTGACCGACATCCCGCAAACCGGATCGATAAATTCACCTTTGGGAGCGGCTTTCATTTCGCCGTGCGAAACTACGTTTTCATCGTTTTGTCGGGAAATGTTCGCATTCGTTGGCTCTATTTTTTTATCTTCGCCGTTTTCGACCTCTGAAATGTATTTATCTTTACAACCTGCCGAACAAAAATAAACAGTTTCGCCCTTTTCAGGCTCATACTTGGCAGCCGCAGTTTCGGGCGTTACGGTCATTCCACAGACCGGATCAATAAGTTCTGTCTTTGCCGCTTTTTCTTTTGTCATAATCACCTCTCCATTTTCCTTCTCGCATCCGGACTGTCGCTCAGCGGACCCCTCCCCAAGTTACAACTCAGAAATATTGCAAGCGGATCAAATTTTTCCTTCCTATCCTTAATGCCACAACCGCACACCCATCACGAAACGTAACTGGCTCGGACTGCCGCCGTCCTGCCGCACAAGGTCGGCAGTACCGAAGAAACTTCGCTCGTAAGAAACACCGATGTACGGAGCAAATTCGCGGCGGATCGCATAACGCAACCGCAGGCCTAGGTCAATGTTATTGAGGCCTCTGCCGGTTTTGAAACGATCCACCTGTTGAATTGCCATGTTGGTCTCAAAGCGCGGCTGAAGGATCATTCGCTGAGTGATCAGAAAATCGCGCGAGGCGGTAAAGCGACCAGATACGTTTCCTTTCGGATCAACAAAAGCCAAAGCTTCGATTTCATATTTATATGGCACGAGTCCTTCGATACCAACGACTCCCTGCACGCGTGTCGCGTTCTTCCCGCGAAATGTGTTTGTCTGGACGCGTCCGCCGACCTGAAAATCGTAATACGTCTTTACGAATCGCCCATAGAGTATTTGAAGGTCAGCCTTATAGTCTTTTTCAACCGTGCTTGTCTCGCCTTCACTTTTTATCCAAAGGCGGTTGTAATCGCCTCCGTACCAGCCTTCGGTATCCCAGCGAAAATTGCTGTCGCTTCCTTTCGGACTGAATTCGAGAATGTCGGCAAGAAAAAAGCTATGGGGATGCTCGTCCATTATTGGACTGCCCCAGCTTTTTGGCGCCGGAAATGGAGGAAGCGGCGGTTCCTGGCCGATTGACGCTGGCGGATCAAATTTTTCCTCTGAAGGCATTTTCATGTCCATTGGCATCTTCATATCCATTGGCGTTGGCGTTGGCGTTGGCGTCGGTGTTGCCATGTGATGCGGCATATCCATCGGCATCGGACTTTGCGTCGGAGTCGGAGTTTGAGCGTTAGCTGCCGCTATGCCCATCGCGATCGAAAGTGTTAAGAGCAAAAATGATTTAGTTGAATAATTCATCTATTTGCCCTCCTCGATCTCGTCTGAAACGAAGACCACGCGAAACATTCCGGTTTCCATATGCATGATCAAATGGCAGTGAAATGCCCACGGGCCCCGCGCGTCGGGCGTGATCGCCACCGAAACGCGTTCGGCAGGTTTAACCAGGACGGTATGCTTTCTTGGAAGATAATCGCCGGCTCCGTTTTCCAGATGCATCCACATTCCATGTAAATGGAACGTATGCTCCATCATCGTATCGTTGACAAATGTCCAGCGAAGCCGCTCGCCGTACTTAAAACGGACAGGCTCGGCGGCCGAAAATTTCTTGCCGTCAAAGGACCACATAAACCGTTCCATGTTGCCGGTCGCGTGAAGTTCGAGTTCCCGCTGGGGAGCCCGCGTATCGTAAAATTTCTCGACAGCTTTGAGATCGGTATAAACCAGCACTTTCCTGCCATCGCCCCCAAGGCCAATGCCCGGTTTGTCGAGTTGGCTCACAGTTGTACCAGGCGACATCTGATTTCCGCTGCCGTGTTTATCCGGACCGTGCTTGACCGGCATGCTTCCTGGAATATCGGACTTAGACATCTTGCCCATGTCCATTCCGTGCATATCCATCCCCGGCATTTTCATATCGTCCGATTTTGGCATCGGCATTTTATCCATTTTCGGAGCCGCAGGTTTCATTTCCGGCATCTGCATCTGTTTGTCTTTGGACATATCCATCATATCCATCGACATTGGCATACTTCCCGCTTTTTTGTTCTCGCCCATTTCGACCTTCATCATCGACGGGTCCATGCCTTCCATATCCATTCCCATGCCCTGCATTGTACGCAGCGGGCGAGGACGTCGGGCCGGGATTTCGGCACTCATTCCCGGTCGCGGGGCAAGTGTGCCGCGGACAAAACCGCTTCGATCCAGCACCTCTGAGAAGATCGTGTAGGCACGGTCTTCGGAGGGTGTAACGATGACGTCGTAAGTCTCTGCTGGCCCAAAACGAAACTCGTCGACTTCGACAGGTTGCACATTCTGGCCATCCGCTTGGACGATCGTCATTTTCAAACCCGGTATTCGAACATCGTGAAACGTCATGGCACCCACATTTATGAATCTAAGACGAACGCGTTCGCCCGGCGTAAATATCCCGGTCCAGTTCCCTTCGGTCGGCAGCCCGTTCATTAAATATGTGTAAATAGAACCTGTCGCATCAGCAAAATCCGTCGGATCCATCCGCATCTGCGCCCACATCGTATAGTTACTCCACGTGGGTTTGAGGCCGTATTCCTTGGCGTTGGACAAGAATTCCTGCATCGTCCGCTGCTGCATATTGAAGTAGCCGGAATTCTTTTTGACCTTTGAGATCATGTCTCCGCCTGACATAAAGCTCCAGTCCGAAAGAACCACGACATACTCGCGGTCATGTTCGACCGGATCGGGTTTGATCGGATCAATAATGAACGGGGCATAAACTCCAGCCTGTTCCTGTCCCGGCGAATGGCTGTGATACCAGTATGTACCGCTCTGCTTGATCGGGAACTTGTAAACGAATGTCTCGCCCGGCTCGATGCCTGCATAGCTCACGCCGGGAACGCCGTCCATGGCGGGAGGAACTAGAATCCCGTGCCAATGAATTGAACTCGTCACTTTTAGACGGTTGGTAACGTTGAGCGTGACGTCCTGTCCTTCTTTCAGGCGAATTATCGGCCCTGGAAGAGTGCCATTGATCGTGTTTGCCTTTCCAACGCGCTTGCCTACGCGAAACGGGGTTTCAGCAATCGTAAGATCGATTACGCTCCCGCTGAGTTCCCCGCCCGGCTGCAACCCCGAAGCCGGTCCTAAGGGTGTGCGTGTGTATGCCGGCGCAAGTTTTTCCAGAGCCGCCAGCATTCCTATCGCCCCTACACCATGCAAGAATGACCGTCGATTGATAAATCCTTTTTCCTTCTCCATTTCTTCTTCCCCCCCTTGCTTTACAACGCCCGCGCCATGAAGCGATAGCCCGCTTCTATTTCTTGTTCTCGAGATCCTTGATCAGATCTTCCATCTCTGCAATCTCTCTTCGTTGGGCTTCGATTATGCCGTCGGCAAGTTTACGCACACGCGGATCCGTTATATTTGCCCGCTCGCTGGTTAAAATCGCGATCGAATGGTGCGGGATCATAGCTTTCATCCAGGAAACATCTTCGATAGTTTCCTGACTCCGCACGAGCCAAAGCGATAATGCAAAGATGGCAACGCTCGCAACTAAAATGCCGATATTTATTCGCCGATCCGTGTACATCTTGAGCATGAACAGGAGCATGATAACCGCCATGACTGCTCCCATATAGATCGCCATGTAAGCCCGCGTTTCACTAAAAAATATGTGGTCGAGCTGATATGTGTTCAAATACATCAGCCCAAACATTACGATTGTTGAAGTCGCGATCATTGCCGCAAACTTCGTGTAACTCTGCATCATTTTCATTATTTCTTCCCCCCCTTTATTAAGGCATTCTCGATACCTAGTTTTTTGGCGGCGTCTGTGGGGTCGGTTGGCGGCGCGGCGCACTTGAATGCCAATGAACTATCTGCCATTTTCCGCTTCTCTTTTCCAGGATCGCGGTTCCCAACCCGCCGCTATCAAAATGTTTCCCGTCTGAGTCGCCGGAGATCGTGTACTTGAAAGTGGCCCAGGCCATTTTGTCCGCGATCTTTACCTTTAGATCGGACGACGCATACTTTACATTCTTCATCTCTTTCATTTCAGGGGCCAGATGATGGTTTCGATAATCTAACCAGCCGTAATTTGCGTAACCGTTTTCAAAAACCGTCACGGCCTCATCATTGGCCCAGATCTTATCGAGTGTAGCGAGATCGTTTTGCTCAAACGCCGTCATGTTTTGCTTCAGCACCTCAAGCACCGCTTTCTCATCATTGGTCTGAGCAGTCGCGGTCTGGCCCAGCGCGCCGAACACAACACTCAAGATTAGTAGGCTTCCCCAAGATTTTAGTATTTTCATGTTTATCTCCTTTTCAAAGTGGAATTGCTTTTCCTCGTTTTTTTAAGAACTGACCGCCTTATGGTTGCTTTATTTCTAATGCATTGACATCTTTGTTTCGCAAGGCGTTCTCTAAAACAGTCCATTCCTTGTGATCGGTCAAACGCTTCAAAATTGTGCTGCCGTCCTTTTGTAAGTCGGTCAAAAGGTTCGCGGCTTTGCCCGATTCTATTGCTTTTTTCCCAGCGCCGAATAACATCTCAAAGGCCTCGTGATGACTCTTGCTGGTGATTGCTTCCAGTTTTGCGGCTTGATACGCAAAACGATAATCATCGGGAAATCGGCCTTCGGCGCTGTGTAACTCACTCTCGATATCGGCTTTTTGTTTGCTAACATCGGTTCTGCCTAATTCAGCATTAATTTTTGCAAATTCCTCGTCCGCCTTGGAGGGTCTTCTCGCAAAATTACTTAAAGAGCTATTTTCGTCGACCGTATTTCCCGCTGTGCTGGAACCGGTTTCAATTATTCCACTATGACCGGCGTCGCTCGTCGACGGTCTCCACATAAGCATTGCAGCGATTGCCGAGATGACCAGAAATACAAACCCAACAGCCGCGATCACAATAAATCTGCCCGATTTTTCATTGCTCTGCCGATAGCTTATATTCGAGGCAAAAGTTGGAGGGGCTACAGTGGCGTCGTCGCTCAAATCAGCAGACGTCTCAGCAACGGGCAATGGCTCTCTTAAATTCGAGCCACAATTGACACAAAATGTAAACTGATCGTTATTTTCCTCCCCACATTTCCAGCAATACATATTTGTGGTTCATACAGGTCTTTTCTAACGCTTCGACCAAATGACGGGACTCCTGGTGGCAGCCTTATCTAGCTCAGGGCTCTTGCTTCTTATCAATAAGGAGCATCACGCCAATAAGAGCTAATACTACTCCGATGCCAATCACCAGCTCGTGCCCGTGGTACCTCTCCGTTTGACCCGAAACGAAAAACAACGCGAAATGGCCGATATTAATTAATATCCCCGTCAAGCCGCAGGCGATTCCTATTTCCTGTCGCAATTTCATGGCCCTCAATGAGTAATTCAACGTTTTGATCAAATTCATTAGAAATCCGGCTGATTCGTCCCGGGCCGCCATAGTAGTAACCGCGTTTTGTCCGTACCTTGAGAGTTTTATCCTTTACCTCGACCGTAATTTGCCGAAACGCCCCTTTATCTTTTTTGTCGGTGGGGTAGTAGCCAAGCGTGTACTGCTGTTTTAGTTCGGCGGCGACCTCGAAAGCAGCCTCGTCAACCAAATCGCGTCCGCCTTCATGGGCATTTTCAAGATAATAAGCGTTGCCGCCGGTAGCATCAGCCAACGCCCGTAGTGTTCTCATATCAACCGTGTCCTTGATCCGGCTATCAAAAATGCCCTTGTGCGACGACCCCTTCTCGCCGTGTCCAATGCCCAGACCGTATATGATCACTTCTGATTTGCGGGCGAGAGCGGCTATTTCTTGAAAACTGGTCGAACTCTGGGTGTCGTTCCCGTCGGTCAGTAAAAGCAGGGCCCGTTTCCGGTTTTTGCCGTCGGCGATCTTTTGCAGGCCAAGCAAAACCGCATCATGAAGCGCGGTTCCGCCGCGCGGCTCGAGGTTTTGAACCACGCGCAATATTCGCTTTTTGTCATCGGTAAAATCCTGCACGATCTCAGCATCGTCGCTAAAGCGAACCAGAAATATTTCGTCGCCAGGAGCAACAGATTTTACGAAATGCTCCACTGCGTCCTGTACACCTTCAATCTTGTCTTCCATGCTGCCCGACGTATCGAAAACGATGCCCAAACTCATCGGTATCCGGTCACCAGTATTGAAATACTCGATCTTTTGTTCGGCGCCGTTTTCATAAATGGTAAAGTCACCACGTTTCAGGTCCGCCCGATATCGCCCGTTCTTATCAGTCACGGTCGCCGTCAAGGTAACAATATCGGTATTGACCTTTATCACTTCGTCGTCTTTTTCCTTGATTGGCGTCGTCGAAAGTTTCGGCGTGGGACCAGGCGAAACAGGCGGGCTGCTTTGAGCGTAAAATTTAGGCGCAAACTCTAACGACAACGCTATTAAGATAAATAGAATGATCAATAATCTAGCCGATTTTTTCTCCATAGGTATTACCTCTCAACTTGAACCCGCGGTTTCAGATCGTAGGGCCCAAAATGGTTCATCCGTTTCACAAGATTGAGGGGGTCGGAATATCCCGGTTCATTACCTGTCAATATTTTTATGTGTCGTGTATGCTCTACGCCGTCCTTCAATATAAATCCAAATTCCGGCAAACATCATCAGACCCCCAATCAGAGATAGTGACTCGTGGCTGGCATAGCCCGTTCTAATATCCGTTCCCATCATGACAATGATCACATGCCACATAAAAAGCCCGGCCCCAACAATTCCGACCATTATTCCGAGTATTTTCATAACTTCAGGCATCCTCCAATGATCTCTAGTCGATTAGAATTCCGGCATCCTTTCCGCAAATGGCGGAACGTCAGCGTCCTCTTCCTTCTCACCCCATTCAGCAACCGCAGATCCTCGCCCCTCCCGCATCGCGATGATTTTTTTAGCGACGGGTTTCCCGAATTTGAAAAACACTGCCGGGGTAACAATTTGGTCGAGCAACGTAGAAGTGAGAATGCCACCCAATACGACAACCGCAAGCGGATGTAGAATTTCCTTGCCAGGCTCTCCGGCGGCGATTACGAGCGGTATCAAGGAGAGACCGGCCGTCAAAGCCGTCATTAGAACCGGTACAAGACGTTCGAGCGAACCGCGTACAACCATTTCCTGGGTAAAATCTTCCCCCTCTTCTCGAATTAAATGGAGGTAATGCGAGATCATCATAATTCCGTTGCGAGAGGTAATTCCGACGAGAGAAATGAAACCTACAAGCGTGGCGATCGAGAACACGCCGCCTGTAAGAATCAGTGCGATGATCGCGCCGATCAAGGCAAGCGGGATGTTTATCATTACCTGCAACGAGCTACGCCAGTCGCCCAATGCTTTCAGCAAGATAAAGAAGATAGCCACAAGCGAGAATACAGATAGGATCGAGAGTGTCCGCGTCGACCTCTGTTGAGCTTCGAACTGCCCGCCGAATTCCACAAAATAACCTTCGGGAAGCTGCACCTGTGCCTTAACTCGGTCCTGCATGTCGCCCACAACTGAACCTAGATCGCGGCCTACAGTGTTCGCCTGAACCACAATTCTTCGCTTTGTGTTTTCCCGCAAGACCTGGTTCGGTCCAGGCAAATTCTCAATCGTCGCCACGGCGGAAACCGGAATTTGCGTTCCCTGCGGCGTGTCGATCGTGACATTTTTTAACGCATCAAGGCTGTTTCGGGCATTGTCTGCAAAACGAACGACGACATCAAAACGGCGCTGGCCTTCGACGGCTTCGGAGACTTTTTTTCCGTTTAACGCGGTTTCAAGCGTTTCGGTGATCTCTCCGGCGTTGAGGCCGTATTGCACCGCCTTTGCCCGGTCAACATTGAATCGAATTTGTGGGATCAAAACCTGCTTCTCGATCAAAACATCGGTCGCACCGGGAACGGCTGTGACGACGTTACGGATCTCCTCGGCCTTGGAACGAAGGGTCGCCAGATCATCGCCAAAAAGCTTTATAGCGATCTGCGCCCGAACGCCGGATTGGAGATGGTCGATCCTATGCGAGATCGGCTGTCCGACATTGGTTGAGACACCCGGAATAACGGCGAGCTTGTCCCTAATATCGTCCAGAATGACTTCGCGTTCTCTTGCTCCCTCTTTCTTTAGGTCGACGTCGATCTCCGTATAGTGAACGCCTTCGGCGTGTTCATCCATCTCGGCACGACCGGTCCGTCTGCCGGTTGAAATCACTTCCGGGACTTGCAGAAGCAGCTTTTCAGCGATCTGCCCGATCCGATCCGACTCAGATAGCGAGGTTCCCGGCTGGGCTTGTACGTTGATAGTCAGCGTACCTTCGTTAAACTCGGGAAGGAATGAACTTCCTAAGAATGGCAAGGTCGCTGCGGTAGCCAGGAACGCGAGGGTTGCTCCACCGATAACGAGCCAGGGATGCGGCAAGGTGTGGCGCAGCAGCTTTTCGTCCCATTTTTTCAGAAAGCGGACAAGAAATCCGTCTTTTTCCTCGTGCATCGCCTTCATTTTCGGCAGCAGGTAATATGACAGGACCGGCGTAACTGTAAGACTGACCAAGAGTGATGCAGCCAGTGAAGTAATATACGCCAGCCCAAGCGGTGCCAGAAGTTTACCTTCGACTCCCGTCAGCATAAACAGGGGAATAAAAACGAGGGCGACGATGAATGTCGCGTAAACAATACTCGAACGAATTTCGAGCGACGCCTCAAACACTACGATCAATGCCGATCGCGGATGTTCGAGCCTGCGATTTTCTCGGAGGCGCCGAAAGACATTCTCGACACCGACGATCGCGTCATCAACTAGTTCGCCGATCGCAACCGCCAAACCTCCCAGCGTCATCGTGTTGATGGATACGCCAAAAGCCTGAAAGATCAGAAACGTGATCACAAACGAAAGCGGTATCGCGGTGAGGGTTATGAATGTTGTGCGGAAATTCAATAGAAATAGAAATAGAACGATGACGACAAGTATTCCGCCGTCGCGCAATGCTTCGATGACGTTGGAAATAGAGGTTTGTATAAAATTCGCCTGACGGAATAGGTTGGCATTGATCTCGATGTCGTCACCGAGCGAGGCTTGAAGATCCTTTAGGGCATCGTCGATCTTTCCGGTAAGTTCGAGAGTCGAGGTCCCGGGCTGCTTTTGGATCGACATTATCACTGCCGGTGTGCCGTTCGATCCCGCGTCGCCGCGTTTGATCTTTGCGCCAAATTCAACCTCTGCAACATCGCCGATCTTTACGGCGCTATTGTTGCGATAGGCAACAACAGTATTTTTCAATTCATCGACAGAGTAAAAGCGGCCGAGATTTCGGACTAAATATTCTTGTGATTGAGCGTCAACAAATCCGCCGGTGGAATTGGAGTTCGATTTTTCTAGGGCGGTTGATACTTCTTCGAGAGTAACGCCAAATTGTTTTAGCTTTTCCGGCGTGACCAGGACCTGATATTGCTTGACCCCACCGCCGATATTGATGATCTGGGCCACCCCTTGGATCGTCAAAAGTCGCGGACGGATCGTCCAATCTGCGAGAGTCCGAACGTCGAGTGGGTTGATTTTACCCGATTTTGACTTAACCGAGACAAGCATGATCTCGCCCATAATCGACGAAATTGGAGCGAGGCTTGGCAGAACGTCTGCCGGAAGCTGCTCTTTTGCCTGTGAGAGTTTTTCGGCGACGAGCTGGCGGTTTCTGTAAACATCCGTTCCCCAGTCGAATTCAACATAAATGACTGAGAGCCCAATGCCGCTCTGCGATCGAACGCGTGAGACACCCGGCACACCGTTCATCGCCGTTTCGATCGGGAACGAAACAAGAGTCTCGACCTCTTCGGGTGCGAGGCCGTTCGCTTCGGTCAAGATCGTTACGGTCGGCTTATTCAGATCCGGCAAAACGTCGACTGGGAGATTGACAGCGACGTAGCTTCCCCAAACGAGAAGCAACGCAGCCATCGCTACGACGATCAGCCGGTTCTGAAGCGACCATTTAATAATTGCATTCAGCATTTAGTTATTGACCGCCGGTCAGCGGGCCACTATCTTCCCCTTCATCATTCCCATCCCGCACGCAAAAGCTATCTCGCCAGATTCCGCGGGGGTGATGACAATCGTCACGTCCTTTTTGAGCGGCAATTTTTTTCGAATGTTCAAGGCAGTAAACACGACTTCCTTCCCGCAGCCCTTGCTATCTGATCGATTGAAGATCATGGTCAGCGGGTACCCTTTTTCAACGCGAATTTCCGATGGACTAAATCCGTCCTTTGTCACGGAAATACGTACTGTTTTTGGATGTTTTACCGCGATCTTTGCGGATTTCTTGCCGCTGTTCTCGGTAGCGTTTGCAAAAGCAATACTGCCGCTCAAACCAACGATGATTGCCATAATTGCTACCGCAAATATTTTGTTCAATTTATTTTTCATTTACTCTTCTCCTGTTTTAGTTCTAATTGACAACCACTTTGCCCTTAAGCATGTTCATCCCGCAGGCGAATGAAATATCGCCGGCTTCTTTTGGGGTAAATTCCACGAGGACAACTTCGCCAACGGGTAACTTGCGCGTGATATTAAGTTTCGAAAAGACCACTTCAGACGCGCAGTTTTCGGAGTCCGCACGATAAAATGCCAGCATTACGGGCTTACCGTTTTCGCCCTTGATTTCTGCCGGCTCAAAACCATTCTTAGAGACGGTGACTTTAACGGCGTCCGACGGCACCGAAATATTTTGGGTTGTTTTCGCCTGATCCGCTGCCGGTGCGTCTACAATAAAAGGAACGACAATTACTTTTCCACCACGTTGAAACTGCGCCCAGATCTTGTAAAGCCCCGGTCGTGGAAAGGCCGTGTGGGCCGAAACTTCCGAAGAGCTTACCTTTGGAGAACTTTCCATTTTTGAATGGTCGTGTGGCGTGTTATGGTCTTCGCCATTTTCGCTGCCCATGTTCATTGAATCCATTTTCTGGCCCTTCGACATGGGGTGAGCGTGAACAAAATCCTTCAAGTCCTCACTAATTAGCACGAAATGAGCGAGTTCTCCGAGATACTTTTGCAGATCGGTCGCCGGCTTACCGCTCGCGGCATCAAAAGCCTCAAAATCAAGCGTCAGTTCCTCGCCGGCCTTGATTGGGACACTAGGTTTCATTACAACGCGCAATCCATCGACCGTTTTTTCAAACTTCTGATCAGCAACAAGTGCGACTCGGGCCCGTTGCGGACCGGCCACTTTCACGTCGATCTGTTCAACCACCTGAGCTTGGTCAATTGGTGTAAAATCAGCATATAGTCGGTAATCGCCACCGTTCGGGAAGGTCTCGGAAACGCGATAAGACCCGTCAGTCTGCACCTCCGGATGAATATGATAAAACTCGGCCAGATCGCTCGAAACGATAAGCAGGTGCATCGGTTTCTCGTGTACGATCTGGAGATCCTTTACCGTCGCTCCCTTACCGTCCTTAACAGTAAAGGTCAATTCTGTGGGCGTACCTGCCTGAATCTCAGTAGGTTGGCTTTTGAACTCAAGCTTAAAGGCCTTTGACTCATGGTCCGCGACACTGTTCGCGTTGGTAACGGTGTTTTCGGAAGTAGAAGCGGAACCGCAACCCGCCAAAAATAAGCCAATGGCAATTAAACCTATACTCCCGATCAAAATAATTAATTTGTTCATATTAAAACGTTTATGTCCCAGGCTGAGTCGAACGAAGCTGATAGATTCCCTCGGTAACAACCCTTTCTCCTTCTTTTAATCCCGATTTAACTTCATAAAAATCCGAGCCTTCCGCACCCAGGGCAACGGGGCGCTTCTCGAAGGATTCGCCGCCGGTAAAGACAAAAACAAAGGTCTGCCCCTGTTCGTTTATCACCGCTTTCTTTGCCACGGCCAAAACCTGTCGATTACCGGTTGTATCGATCGTCATCTCGACAAACATCCCGTCGCGCAACCGATTGAACGGATTCTTAACTTCGTAAACAACGGGTACAGTCCGAGTATTCGGGTCAACGGTCTGCCCGATTGATATAAGCCGACCGTAACCATCCGGTGTGCCAATCGTGTAAACCTCTCCAGATAGCGCTGATGCCGTAAAGCTGGCCCGTGTTGATTCCCGGACTATGGGGAGATCCTTTTCAAAAACCTGGGCCTGAATAAGCACGGTCGATAGATTGCTTATGCTCAAGATCTGGGTAGCCGCGTCAACCTGTTGACCGCTTGTAGCCTTGATCTCATTGACGACTCCTGTCACCGGGGCGATTAATGGAAACACCCGCGTCGGTTGATTCACCTTCGACGGGCTAAATGCGGCCTGTCCGGCTTGTGCCGCTCTTATCTGTGAATCGAGCAGTTCCACCTGTTTATCTGCAGCCGCGACTTCCTGTTCGGCTACTTTTACCGCCGTTTGGGCTTCTTCAACTCGCTTGCGTGGAACCGCACCGGCTTCAACCAGATTTTCTGACCGGCGGAGTTCACGGTTGGCCTGCGCCAAGCGCGTTCGCGACTGACTTGCTGAAGCCCGCTGCTGAGCCTGCTGTCCCTGTAGTGAAAGTGTGGTATTCCTTAGCTCAAGGCGCCTTGCTTCGATATCAAGTCGCTGTGTTTCGAGACCTACCTGGCCGGAAACATCGAGGATCTGCTCCACAGAACCGACTTGCTGACCCCGAGAAACGGCCGAACCGATGCCTAAGCCCGGACTCAAAACTATTCGCCCGGCAACGGGAGGCACAATCACGGCCTGAGCGTCGGGACGTGCCTTGACGACGCCGGATGTCTGAAGCCCACTTGTGATCTGTCTTTCGGATACAGGTTCGGTCTTGATGCCGAATAATATCTGCGATTCCTTTGGAACAGTAAGTGTGGTTTCCAAAGCGTTCACGGATTCTGGGGCGGGAGCCTCGGTGCTCGTCCCGATAGGCGGCATTCCGGCGAGATCGCGCGTCTGACGCGGCGGGAAAAATATTGCAAAGGCCACAGTTCCCAAGATAAATAACAAGAGAGCGGCGGCTGCGACCGGCCCAACCCTCCGAAATCTTTGCCACCTGCTCCCGGCTTCATCGCCCGAGCGTCTAGTCTTGACGAACGCGACGGCAGTAGTGCCCAGCCCCAAAAGACCCAATACCAGCAACCCAAGCCAGAACGTCCAACGGATTGGAGCATTGACTGCGCTAACCGGAAAATCGACACTCAAACTGCGACCGTCATCCGTCGAAACATTGAAGACGAACTTGAAGTTCCCGGCTACGGAGAAAGCGTAGGTGCCGCGATAGAATCCGCGTTCAAACTTTGTCGGTATGGCGCCCGCCACTTCCTTCCCGTCAGCGGTCGTGATATTGACGGTCACCGTCGCGTTCTCGATCGCTACCGGTTCACCGCCGCCAAATCCGCCTTCGACCTTTTCCGCAAGCCGCATCGCAAATTGCGAAGTCTCACCGGTCCGAACATCCGCAGGAGCGCGTTCGAGCCTGATGTTGAACTGCCCGGCATCATTTTGAACGTTGCGCTCCGCCCGAGCGACGGTTATACCTCCGGCCGCAGCGGCGGTTGGCTGGACAGTTGCTTTTGGAGCTTCGTCGTCCACACCACCGTGAGCCAAAGCGACGTACGGCAAGCCATTCGCGATGAAGAGAAGGCCAGCTAGCGCAATACCGGCCAACGGCCAACGTTGTCGCCGTAACGGCTTTGAATTATTCACCTTTAGCATCGAGGTCTTCTTCCTTAATGTTTATCCGGAGCCCCATAAAGTGTCTGCATCGTCATAGCGTCCACACGAACAGCTTCGGCAATGGCTTTTGCTAATGCCGCATCAACCCCGGCTGCTTTCAAATCAGCTCCGATAAGAAATTTGTCGTCGTGATTCTTACCCGCAAACTGTTTCAAGAAATCAGCTGAAACTCCATCGGCCCGGATCTCCTTCACAAACGGACGCCCATCTTTATTGTCATAAATGATGACGATTTCCTTTCCGTTTGCCTCAACGACCGTCGCCGCTCCGACTTGTTTGCGAGCACCGCCCGTTGTCGAAAATGCCACATACGAATGATGATCTGTATCGGGCAATTTCGCGTTGGTTTCCTTTTCGATAGCGGCAATCTGCTCCTTGGTAATGTCCTTATGCTGTTTAGTAAACGATTGTGCGTCAGGAAACGCTGCTTTCACTGATGCAGGTGTTTCTTCGCCGGGTTTTTCGGCGGGGGCCGTATTTGCGGCGACGCTGTTGTTGGCGACGGTTGAATTCTTCGCCGCAGTATTTGCAGTGTTCGGTGTCGAAGTCGTTCCGCTGGAACAAGCGGTCAAGCCCGTTGCCGCGATCAACCCCGTGATTGCCAATATAATAATAATTTTCATTTTTTTACCTTTTCTCCTGTTTAGTTTTCGCGTTCAAAAGAACGCCGTTCTTTGGATTGTCGAAAGTACCGATCGACCGCAGGAATTTCTCACGGTCGATCTGGTTCGGAACCAAAATTTTGTCCGGCAGAACCGAATCTTTTAGCGAGGAAAACCCGGTCGGCGGAATCGTCACACCGATCGCGGCTTCCAATTCGGCAAGGGCAGTGTAATAATCACGCACTGTTTGGTTATAACCAGTAATATTTTCCGTCAGCCGTCGTTGCTCGGCGACGACTTCAAAAACAGAAAACTCACCCGCACCGTAGGCGGTGCGAACAGAGCGCAGATTGGCTTCGGCCCGGGGCATGATCTGACTGGAATAGACAACTAAAGCTTCGGCCGCTGCTCGATATTTTCGAAATGCTATGGCGACATCACGTTTGATCGTTGCTTCGAGAAATTCACGTTGCCTGACGGCCTGAATGCGTTCTCCCGCAGCCGCGGCGATCTCGCCCTGATTCCTATTAAAAAACGGGATGTCGATCGATACGCCAAACGTCAACGAGTTATCCGTCTGAGGAAACGGGCTGACACGAAGCGAGGGCGGAAAATCAATGATCTGTCGATTTTGCGAATAACGGACAGAGCCCGCGATGTTGGGAACCGCGTTCGCGCGGGCAAGGCCAATACGTGCAGTCCCTAGTTCCTCGCCCAGTTTTGCGGCCTTTAAATCCGCCCTCTCCGATAACGCGAGAGCCGTCAATTCGCTCAATCCCAGATCGAGACGCGGCGGGCGGTCCGGCTGCGGGGCAATTCTCAGGTTTTCCGAAATATCGGCCCCGATCAATGTTTTAAGCTGTAATAGCTCTGTTTCAAGATCAGTTTTTGTTTGAATAACCTGCACACGTAGTCGGTCAGCCTCGACTTTCACAAGGTTTACGTCAAGCGGCGCAACGTCGCCTTCTTTTAGTCTCGCCTCGACGGCCCGGACGATTTCCTCATCAGCGGCGATCAATCGTTCAAGAACATCAAGCTGACGCGAAGCGGCCAAAGCTCCTGTATAGGTCGTTCGGATCTCGACCGCAACTTGGCGTTCCAGGGCTGTCACTTCCGACCTTATCTGACTCAGTTCAAGTTCGGCGACCGCAACGCGCTTCGAACGTTTGCCGCCCAGTTCAAAAGTTTGAGAAACGCCAGTGACGATATCCCTTTCCGCCTCGCCGCCCAAAAACCGGGGCGATCCGTATTCCACATCAAAGGTCGGATTAAGTCTCAACCCGGCCTGTAAAAGCCGCCCTTCAGCAATCGCCAGCCGTTGCCTAGCGGCGAGGAGATCCGCCCGCCGACTTCCCCCTAGTTCTATGAGCCTTTCCACCGTCAACCCGTCCTGCGCAGACACGTAACTCGTTGAAGTAAGGTTCATGGGCACCTGCGCCGGCGGCAAAACGGATGGCTGTTGTGGATAAACAGCGACGACGAAAAAAAACATCGCCGCCGCCAAAGCCGGAGTAAGACAAGAGAACAATTCCGGCTTTATGAACCCGCCAGATCTCAATCTGTTTCTTAACAAAGTCATCCCGTGTTTGTGGTTTGTCTAAACGGCAACGGCTTCGTCATCAATTTGAGTACTGCCAGCAAATCGCCAAACGAAATAAAACAGACCAGCGAACATCGCCAGTAACGCCGAGCCCGCCAAAAGCATTAGGATTATTCGAACTACCGACATGCCGGTTTCCGAAATCTCCGCCTGAGGATGTTCAACACGAACACCGGAGAATGTCGCGGTGTTAGATTTGCCTTCGACATCTAATTTAGCCCGAAGCGTATAAGCCCCTTCGGGAAGTGCCGGAATATTCATTACATAGCTTCCTAAAGAGGTCGCTTTCTCGAACGGTACTTCAGTAATTGATCCGTCGGCTGACTCGATCTCAATCTTCGCGTTCCCGGCGTCTACTGCCTCGTTCGTATCAAACCTTGTCACGAATAATTGCGCATGTGCCGCAGCATCTGGTTCAAGTTGGTTGTATTTGATCATCAGCTCAAGCGACCCAAGTCGAGACGTCTTGGAAACCGTGCCTTTTGTGTTCGTTTGTGTTTGCGGCTTTGCGTCACCATGGTCTTCGCCCCCATGTCCGAACACAACAAGCCCGTTGGTAAGAATTAGCAAAAGAATCAAGAGGCCCGCTGAAAAACCTCTCTGCTTTTTACCTGCACTATTCCGGATGTTCATAACTTGCCCTTCCCGATTGACTTTCGACATATCTATCAGAAGTCATCTAGTTGGCAAGTCCCGTGCCTAACTGTCGTTTTGTTTGATTGTCTGGAATTTATTGGATGTTACTGGAGCTACGTCTGTTTGTGGTTCTACCTGATGATGAAAAAGTGCCTGCTATCAGACAAGTCATTGTCTGATATTGGACACCCCGGGGCCGTTTGAGGTCATCCAATAAGTAGCGTGGAAGCGTTTGGGTGAACCGCTTTGCGATTCAATCCGATGAAAAATTGAACCGGTACCAAACTAAACATTAAGGAGTGAATAGGGTGAAGCGGAATTCTCCATAAATATTTTTCCCATGCGACCGCCTTGTGGTTGACCCGACCCGGGAACGGTTCGATCGCTCGGCAACAAAGAAGGACTCGGAATCACAAAGACTTCCTGAAAACAAATTGTTGTCCCTGGCTCCAACCTAATATTTCGGTTTCATCTCTTCCAAACGCCGATCCATGTCCCTAAAAAATCCGGTTACCACCGAAGAGACCATTCTCAGTCTTGCGGCTTCGAGTGCCGCTCCTTGATTGATCGAGGCCGATTCGATGCGTCCTTCAAAATTCAGTTGATTCGCTCCTCTCTCGATGCCCGCTGAGCGCTTAATCCCAGAAAGCTGAATTCCTGCTCCTTGTCTGCTGCTTGATGAAGCGATTGAACTGCCGACGTTGAATGCCTGTTTGCTTTGAGATGCCTGGGTTTCCAGGGCACTGTTGATCTCTCCCTGATAGCTGTTGCTTGCGACGACTTTCTTGTCAGCAACAATATCCGTGTTGTTGTTTTGGAGTGCGACGGTATCACGGGTGGTAGAATCCATCTGCTTGTTTACTTCCTGTATTGGATGCTTGCCTCTCGACCAGTCAAAGAGTTCCTGTCCTGTGCGGATTGGAACAGACGTTCCGGCAATTGATGAACCTCCGGGTGTAAATTCGTATGTCTTCATCCCCAAGCGCTCCAGATTGCCCTGGCCTCGAAGGCCGGTCTCTTTCCAGCCATCGAATGTCCGTGCTTCCCGAGTGCCTTCGGCTTCGGCCAGTGTCCCCGTGATCTCGCGGCGGGTCGCTGCGGTGCTGCTCTGAATTCCGTAATTTTTACTCACCTCGGCCAACATTGATTGAGTAACCTGATTTGCCCTTATCTGGCCTAGGCTCGACACAAGACCGCCTTCAACGCCGGCAACGGATGAGACGAGCCTCGCTTCGACGGATTGATTTGCGGCTTCCAGGGATTTCTTTGCAGCGACCTGCTCTGCACTAAAGCTTCCCTGAATCTGCGTGTTCTCCGCTTGCCGATTTAACGCGGCTCCTGCAACAAGCCCGTAAGTCTCAAGCGCAGTTCCGACGCCGGACAACATCCATCCCATCGAAGCCTGAGACACGCCTTCATAAACCTGTCCGCGAAGGAAGCGGTAACTTAGCCAGGGCACAAGGACGAAGCAAAGACTCGAGACAAAGAAAAGGATGGTAACTATCAAAGCGCTTGATGCGGGATCGTAATTTCCATTTGTGATTATCTTCGCCGTCTCGGGATCGAGAGAGAAAACGGCTTCTCCGTTATAGATCGAAACGGCCAGCAGTCCGATTGAGTAGCAGACATAGAGAGTCACTTCCTTCACGATCGGAAAAGCAAGCGCAAAAGTCGCCACTCCCCAGCAAAACGGATAGAACATCTGATTGCCGAATTTCTCATCGAAACCGAAAGCCGAAAGTACCGGTGCGGCAAGTTTGAGGCCGATCAGGATGAACAACCCTGCGAGCGAGAGAAAAATGGCACCGAACTTTATTATGTTCTGCCCGATCACCATTATGGTAAACATTCGCGGCAAGTTCCATCCGAGAACATTGAGTTCACCTGTAATGTCTTTGACCGATGATTCCTTGCCGGTAATGATCCCAACGAGCCCCGGTTGTCCATTAGGCAGCCTTTCTGCAAGCAGTTCATTTGGATCTTCAACCGCAAAGTTAGCTTTGACATATTGCTTCATCTTTTCGTCAAACTCAGCAACGAGTTGTCGATTGTAGTTTTTGACGGGGCGCGCAAAGAATTTTCCCGTTACGGTCAATCCGTCAATAATGAACGGGCTCGCACCGATGACAACCATAAAGACAATTGAACGAATCCCCCAAGCGACCAGTTGCTCGGGACCGAGACCGCGATTGTCATGGAAACGCCGGATAAAGCCTAAGATCAAAACAAAGCTCGCGATGATCCATGCGAGGAACATCAAGATCGGCATCAGAGGCTTTATGATCACATCCAGCACAGACCTGAAGAGCCACTGCTGCCCCGTTCTCATTAGATTCCGTATCTGCTCGCTGAAACTTGGAGCCGGAGGCATCGGTGGAAGCACAGTTCCCGGCTGAGGAGTCGAAGTAGGATTTGCCGGATTTGTATTTTCGTACTCCTGTAGTATCGGTGCCGGGCTACCGTCCATCGGCGGCATAAAGGGCGAGTTCGTATTGATCCCTGTGATAATGTCGTTTGCCGTTACCGGCTGACCGTTCATGGTGCCGATCACCGTCTGGCCTTCAACGCGAGGCGGGCGCGGCCGGGGTCGTTGCCCGGCCGCTGTCGTGGCGAGGAGGCATGGGGCGAGAATGAGTCCGGTAAAGAGAACGATCGATAAAATGGCTTGTCGCAGTATCTGGATTCTCATATTCTTATTTCAGGTTTAGGGGTTACGGAAGAGGGCTTTGATAAGTGTCATCATCCCAGACCTCGTATCTTTCGAGTTCGCGCATAAAATCATCCGAAGCACGGGTTATGCTGGTCATCATTTCGGTGGATTTGCGGATCTCGTTTCCGAACTCGGTCATTTGCTCGATCTTGAGGCCGTAGGCGACAAACTTTGCTTGTATCTTTGCTTCCAGCTCACGCAGTTGGCCTTCGACGGTGGTAATGCGCAGGTTCACAGCCAGCATTTGGTCGATCAGCGATTGCACTCCGTCCTGATTAGCCGGTGGATTTGCCTGAAACGCTCTTGTCTCATCTGCTATCCGCTCACGTTCTTCATATAGTTTCGCTAGATCGAGAAGGATGTTCTCACGGTCAAAAAGCATCCGTTCAAGTTCCGAATCCAGTTTCGCCAGTCTTTCGAGATTAGCCATCTCTGCGTCGGCGCTCCGCCCGATCGAGAACCGCAAGAAATCATCGAGATCACGTTTATTGGCGTCCATGTCAAAAATGCCGTTCTTTAGTCTTCGGGCAATATTGACGACCGAATGTATCTGGCTCGTTATTGTCGCCTCTATCCGCCGTTTCAGATCGAACGTGTTGCGAATAAGCCGTCCAAGGGTCGCGTAGGTTGTGATCAACTGCTTATGACGCATGACCTGTTCGTCAACCTTATCGAGTATTCCGCGAAGGTTTGTGACGCTCTCGACCATCTTTTCGTACTGCTGAACCGCCTTCTCGTACATCTCGACATAGTGGGTTATCGTTTCGATCCACCTGTTTGCTTCTTCGATCTTTTTGGCGACCTGAAGTGCATATTGAGTCGGATCGAAAACCGTCCACTGAGCGGAAGCCGGTTTTACATCGAAACCAATAAAGATCGACGAAAGAACAAGGCTCATCATCAACTGTTTCGCCATTCCTGGCCTTATGCCCTTCATATCAATTTTGAACCTCCGTTATTTCTTGTAAGTCGGCCTGAGTAAGTTCGGTCCGACCGATCGCTGAGAGTCCGCACGGATACTTTCCGGCCAGCCAGGTCACGACAATTTCCAGCGGGAGATCGGGGCGAAGGTTCTCGACCAACCTTCTTGCGTTTGCCTCATTCGTATCGTTCGTATTGGCCCAAAGCATCACGGGAGACAAATGGATCTCCGCCATCTGGACGATCTTGTCACTGCCGCTCCCGATTACAAACACCCACTGTGTGTGGCTGCCGTAATGATTCCTGATCCCCCTGACAGCGGCGACGGTTTCTAGAGCAAGTTCGCAATCGTCAGCGAGGCGTTCGAATCCGCCTATCTGCTTTCCGATCATCTTGACGCCGGAATTCTTGACTAGATCGATGCCGGTAACATTCGGCTGTTCCGGTGTTCCGGTAAAATGTTCGTAGGCTTGAGAGAAAAGAACGGTAACGAGGCCTTCCTTTCTTCCGGTGACAGTCGCTTCGGCGATAAGCTCCTGAATCGCGGGAAAGTGTTTGTTGATCTCGCGCATTTCGTCGCAGAGAAAGAGGATCGGCTGCTTTTGGTTATTTGCGTCCTCTTCTCCGATCTCCTGCATGATCTGCGCGCTGATCCGAAAACCAACGCTTTCGCGGATCTTTTCGTCAAGGCTGCTTATTCCCGAGAGTTCAAAAACATCAAACATTGACGCATTGTCGTAGTCCGGGTGGGTTGGCGCATTCAGCCAAACGTCTTTGCGATGAATATTTAGTTTTAGAAACAGTTCGCTGGCTTGCTTCTGCTCTCCGATGCTCCAGTGGTAGCTTTTGAGTACATCGAGGAAATGTCCGAGTGTGGGTTGGAACTTGGGCCTTCCCGCGCCGTTGCGTGAGATCGCCATCTTGTAGACTTCATCAATAACGGTCGCGGCGACGGCGCTTGTGATCGCGTCTGACTTGTCGGTCTTGCTTAGGATAAGAATGTCCGTCAAGACCATCGCAAGCTGTCTTTTTGTCGGCGGAACACCGTTCTCGATCCACGGATAGTTCCAAATGTTGATCGGCTTTGGATCTGCTTCCGTGAATTCAATATGTCGGCCTCCCAGAAGCTTGCAGATCGGTTTGAAAGAGTGGCGGTAATCCATGACCCTCACCTTCACGTTCCCGCGATGTGATCTGATATCCGTAATGAGCATCGAGGCAAGAAAGGATTTTCCTTCGCCGGATGCCGCGGTGACGATGACGGTAGGAGATTTGATCAATGAACGGTCGTAGAGATCGAGCCCAAACATCTGACCGTTTGGCGTTGTAAAAATGCTGTGCGGGCGTGTGCTTCCCCGCCAGCTCGTTTCTGTCGGGACGAACGCAATGATCGAGTCGGCGGTCTCTGAAAGTTCCTGACCGGTTCGTCTCGGTGAAAGCTCGCCCGCCAGCATTCTCGGGTAAAGAGCGCGTTGCCGAACCGGTTCTTCACGGATGGCATCGGCGCCGATCTTTTTCCGAATGGCCGAAACAACCGCATCACATCGTTCATTAAGCACTTCGATCTGTCGCCGCGAATCTCTCGATCCAATAGAACGGTTGGCAAAAACCATTACATTCATCCTGAGCGTGCAGATCTCTTCGTTGTCGGCTTCGACCTGTTCGAGCAGGTTTTCGAGGTCTCCCTTTATGACAACCGCGTCCTTTTTAAGGTTTCGAAAACCAAGAAGCGTGTTCCGGCTTCTTTCTATCCGGTCGATCCGTTTTTGAAGGTCCTTTTTCGCTGCCCGTTTTTCGGTGGTCATTAGATCAACTACGATCTCGTGCGGAAAACAGAGATTTCGAGTGGCTGTGAGATAACGCATAACATCAGCCGTCACAAAACCGTTTGGAAGGCTTTTCAGGCTGACAAGGCTGGCCGGCGTTCCGTTATGTCGAACCAGAGCCTCTCCATTGGCTTCAACGTGCGTGCTGGCAATATATCGGCGGATATCGATGCGTTTGGAATCGGGAATTTTCGGGATCGATGATGTATCTCGCCTGTGGCTTTTGAACAGACATGCAAATAACTCGTCCGGTCTCATCTCACGCAACACCAGCTGTTTTGGAAAATTCGACTCGAATGACTGAAACACGCGCAGAGCTTTCGACCTGCATTCGTTCTCGGCGTGCGCCTGTCGCGAAACCAATACATCGCTCCCGCCATTCCTTACCTTTATGACTGGCTGGCGAAGGAATCGGAGCACCCCATTGTCGTTGATCTCGCGCCTGATCGACGGAATAAGCCCCGCAATTGGTCCTTTATCTCCGTTCGCTCGAACCGGAACTCGTATCCAAACAGTTGCGCTCTGCTGCATGATCTGACCGGAGCGGATCGCTTCTTCGAAGAGCGAGAGGTTTGTAGCTTGCAGTAAACTCGCTACCGGATCGCTCCGCTTCGCGTTTCTGGTTCGGAGATGATCTTTGAGAACGCTCCCGTCGTCCGTGGCGTTCTGAAACCGAAATTGAATGATCGTATTCGGCGGCTTATCGAATTTAAGGATGGTCTTGAGGTCCTCGATCCTCTGCTCGGTCAGTGAGCCATCGTCATACAACGTGTTAGCCGGCTCGAAACAATATGCCTTGCCGTAGCTCCCGTCACGATAACGGATCAGGTTTCCATCAAGCCCGATGATTTCGGTTTGAAGCAGTTTACCTTCGCTTGGCGCTTCCGATACGCATACGGCTGGATTGGATCGATTGGCGCCCACTTGCTTCTTCAGAGCTTTGTAACGCGGAAACAAACGATGACCGATGGCCAGGCCAATACCGGCGAAAGTCAGACTGCCAAAAAGAGAAATTGCTATATGTGCGAATGAAAGATTTGCTGTATCCATAGTTTTGTTTTGTTATTTGTGAACCCAATCCCGGGCATCGAGTTCCCCATAGAGTGGCGGACGAACATCGGCCCATTTCTCACTGACGGCTTCCATCTTGTGTGTCAGCCAGCATTCCGGCTTACTGCGACGCAGGAAGTTGAATGCGCCAAGCAGGATCAGGAAAGTTCCCAGTCCGAGCGGAAAACCCAGAGGAACATAGCCGATCCATATTCCGAATATGAACGGAAGCAGATAGGCAACTCCGGTTGGTGCGAGGATGAACTTCCAGTCGGTCGAATGAACTCCGAACCGCTTGAGTCCTCGAAAGACATTTGGACGCGTATGTCGTTTTCGCATATTTACCTCGCGTTAGAAATTGGTATCGACACCAACAGAACGCCCTTGGGCAAGCTGCCAGAAAACCGCAACTATTGTTCCAAAGGCGAATGACAACAGCGAGCCAAAGGCCTGGTTTCCCCATTCCTTGCCGGTCATCTTGTTATAGATCGACCACGCCACGCCGACGGCCCCCAGGCAGAAAAGGATGATCGCCATCAGCTTGAGCGCCTCGCGGATGATGTTAGATAGGTTGCTGGCGTCACCTGTGAATATCGGCCCCTGTGCAAATAGGGCGTTCGAAAAGACCAGTACAGCCAGAACCGTTAGAAATTGTGGTAATGCTTTGCGGATATTGTTGAATAGTTTCTTCATATTTGTCCTCGATAAAAAAGTGAAATCGTTGTGAGATCAACCACCCACGAAAAACAGGAGGAAAAAAACACGGCCAATCCCACAACGATTTGCTTCGTCTGCAAAGGCTGTGCCGCTCGCATTTTTATCGGGTGGCATATTGATTGCGAAGACGACTCGCATTATGAAAAAACAAATTCGAATTCTGTCGCTTATCGTCACCGCCGTATTGCTTGGAAACCCCCTTGCGCTCTGTTCGCAAGTCCGAACTGTATACAACAGATCTTCTATATCGAGAATGAACGTGCTCTCGCGTTCAGCATTGTTCGAGCCTGTAATCGCCGAGGCCGCAAGGGCTGAACGGATTGACCCGTTGATTCTTTGGATAATTGCATACAACGAGTCACGCTTCCGTCCGTGGGTAACCAGTCCCCAAAATGCGCAGGGCCTGATGCAGTTTATTCCTGCGACGGCTTCGCGTTTTGGTCTTACTAATCCATATGAGCCGCGGGCTTCGATCATTGCTGCTGCGAAGTATGTGAAAGTTTTAGGAGAATTGTTTGACTGGCGATTGGACTCGATCTTAGCTGCCTACAATTCGGGCGAAGGCACCGTTACCGCCTACCGCTACGGGAAAACCCTTTTCGCAAACGGTAAACAAATAAATCCATCAAAGATGCGGACAAGCGGAGGAGTTCCGCCGTATAAAGAAACAACCAATTACGTTGCGAACGGTCTGAAGATCTATCGGTGGCTGACAAGTCAGAACAGGTTCGCACCTTTGAAAAACGAAGCGGTTGCGAAGCTTCCGATGAGCCCTCGACAATCTTTAGAAATTGACGAGTATGAACGATTTAGGAGTGCCAGTTCGGTTAAAAACGAGGCCCGCCCTGAGTCAGTTTTCTACGATCCTCGAACAGGCAACCGGCAGCTATTTGGTGAAGATAAAAGTTCTGCCATTTTGAAAGAAAAAGGACCCGTAATTATTTCTCCCGAAACTCGAATCGTTCCAAACCAGGTCGGCCGATCTACTTTTGTCGGCGAAATCAACTAATGGTTCATTTCTGCATACAGAGCGGAACAGCGATGCACCGCATGGAACATTTATGATCTTTCCCAGGTCAAGACCTTTTATTTTCTGACCAATAGGCGTTCTAAAACTTTGGCATTGGTATTGCCAACAGACGAAGCAGGTATATTGAACACAGGTCAAAACAATGAACGAAAACTCAGACAAAGTGAATCACCCGGACACGAATAATTCGATTCTATCCACGCCGGTATATCTGTCGCGTGATCCGGATGATGTCTTAACGATCTCATCTCTGTTTAAGGCTATCTGGGTGCTTCTGGCCATTCTTCTTCTAAGCGCCGGGATCAATGTTTTTCTTTCGCTGAGAAAAGCTGACCGGATCGTAGTCGATAAGACCACGAGTCGCGTAACAGAGCTTAACAATCGTGACTATGGAGCGACAGAGACGGTCAGCATTTCTCCAGATATCCCGACTGAAACTGACAAGAAATATCTCGTCCGGGAATTTCTCAGGTCACTCTACGAGGTCGAACAAACAACTCGCGAGGTGCAGGTAAACAAGCTCTTGAGGATGCTTGATCCGAATCTTTCGTTGGCGGTCGCGGGACGGCTAAAACAGAACGGCGTCCTGGCGGCCGAGAAAGCCGATAGCGTCAATTCCACCTGGGAACTGCAAGACCTGACCATGGATGAGAACGATCCGTACGTGGTCCGAGCGATCGGCGTTCGCAAGATCCGCCGAAAAGCCGCAGGACAGGATGTCGAAGAGTCGGTCCAGTTGAAATGTAAATTTCTGCTGAAAGACAGCCCGACATCACCAGCACGAAACGACAACAATCTCCGAACCGGCTTCACGATCCTTCGCTTCCGCGTCGAACCTGTAAATGGGAAATCGGTTTCACCGATCACCCTGCTGGGAGACCCAACTGAAGAGGATGTCTTATCGGGGCAGGATCCTTCCCAGGACAAGAACACCAGCACATCGTCCGAGACCAAACCCGGTCAGTGAGATCAGCATTTTGATTTTCCCTAGATAAAGCTATGTATAAACAAACCATAAATCCAAGCGTGATAACAAATACAATTAGAAGCGGTTTCCTAATAACCACCTTTCTCGCATTCCTGTGTGTCGGAAACGGATTTTCGCAGCATCAGAAAAAAACGCATCGAGCAAGATCTCCGGAGTCGGTGAAAAGTACAAAACGCACAATTCCCAAGCCTGCAAAGTCATTGGAGAAATCTCTGACGTCAGGTGATGTTGGAGCGGCGGTTTCCGTTGTGAACTCGACACCAAATGATTTCTTATCCGGCGAAGTCAGCGTACAAGTGAACCCAAAACAGCCAACAGTGATCAGGCTCGGTCTTGCTCAGAACGCGGTCTCAATAGTCGAGTTTCCGGCAAGCGACGGTCTTTACTATATCCATGAGGGCAATCCGAAGCTGGCCTCGGTCTTTCAGTCCCCGACTAAGGAAACTGACCGGTCGATAACGATTTATCCGGGAGAATCATTCCTGCCGTCACGCGATGGCACGACCGCGGCAGCGATCAGCCTGCAGATGAGATCGGGATTGGTCGTCATACTGGAACTCGTACCTGTTGCCGACCTGCGAAAGAACGCCCATCGTTGTGTTATTTCATATGACCGCGATGCGGTGATCGCCGCCCGGCGCACTGCGGGGCTCGCTTACAATCTAGGCGGAGATGACATAGCAGGCTCCCCTGTTAATTCCAAAGCTATGTCGAAATTGGTCAGTTCGACGGCATCGGTGGAAACAAAGGAACAAGCAGTCTCCGCGTCGAGCAACCAACCAAACGTCAAGGCGGCCTATGTGGACATGACCGGCCAGCAGGCAAAACGCGAGAAGAATGACTCAAAGTCCAAAACGAAAAAGGAAGATGTTTCGACGCTCGCCAATAGGAAGCTGGCCGAATGCCTGAAAGATCCAAAGAAGAGCTTCAAATCATGGAGTAAACCGCAAGCCGGGCTTGAGCTTTCCGTCTCACGAATAACAGAAGTAGATGAGCAGCGTCGGCTGGCTGTGATCGCTGTCCGCAACGCGGGTGTGTCAAATCTAAGACTTGTTCCCGGATCGCCGGAACTTCAGCTCCAAACCCTTGATTCGACCGGCAATAGCTTACAGTCATCCCGTCTCGAAGCTGAATATGTCGAAACTACCGCCTTTGACGGACTAATACCGGCAGGGACAACCGTCTATTACGCATTGGTGTACACGGCTCCGGTTCTTGGTGTGAATCAGACGATCCGGGTACTTGTTGCTCAACGCGAGGCCGCCGATGTTCCAGTTACCGCATCTCTCGGCAATACGAAATCAAAGGAGTAAGGCAATGGAACAAACTTCAATTACAACCGAAATACCAAGCGCACTGCCGGATATCGAGGAGACCGACCTTCGCGAAGCCCTGCTTGAGAAAGAAAATCAATCGGCCGCAGAAGGATCGTATGAGAACGAGGATGAAGAGCTTGAGGATGAGCTATCCGAGCCTCAGCCGAAGCGCCTCGGCAAATGGATCCGGACCGGTGGGGCCTTTCTCGTGTTTCTCTGCCTGCTCGTTTTTGGTATGGCGTGGTTCTTCGGGATCGGATGGTTTTCGAAAACCAAACCGGAAGTGGTTCAGCGAAATGCTCAGAAGAATTCCGAATCCAGCCCTCAATCTGAAGACGAAAAGCTAAAGATCGCTCTCAATATGGTGGCTGCCAAAGAACCGCAATTGACGGATACAAATAAACAGTTTGGTACTGGGACAGACCAAATTTCACCCGATGCGATCCCCGAGGACCTTTCGGCGCCTCGGAGGCCCGATGTGAACTCTCCCGCTCCGAATGTCCAGGTCCCTGATTCGAGCGTAAATTACAGGAGCTCATCGGTAGGCGGTTCTACGAAAGACGACTCCGGTTTGAAAGATAGCCCAACTAACGATACGCGACAGCGAGAGAGAGTTAATACGAAAGCCAATGAAAACGAACCACCAGGAAGATCGGTCTTCTTTGGTATTTCCGAGAGAAAGCTATCGTCGAAATCGATACAAAACAGCCCTCCGGTAAGCTCTTTTATAAAGGTGCCCCAAGTTGAACGTCGGAATCCAATACCCTTCGGGACACTCCTGCCGGTTCGCCTGACCGGTTCGATCTATACGCTGCGAAATGCAGGCGGCTATGTGCGAATGGAGTTGACACGTGCGATCGAAGGTAAGGGCTACAAGTATGCGGCCGGAACGCAACTTGTGGGGAATGTTCGGGGCGGCGAATCCACTCGTGCTTTTGTCGCGGTAGTTGGATTGATCGATCCGGCTTCCGGTGAATTTATTAAATTTAGCGGCGACCTGCTTGGGAGTGATGGAGCTTCGGGCGTTGAGGGCCGCAGAAGAAATCTAACCGGAAAATGGACTCGACTGCTCAACGGGCTGAGAGACAGTGCCGCGTCTGTCATTGGTTCGGTTGGCTCGCTCAAAGGCGGAAGCACCGTCATTCTTTCTGACCAGGTAAGAAGGGGTTCGAGCTCGATTGCGGATGAGATCTCGGGATCGGTTTCAAACGGCAACGCCCAAACCACTTTTGTTGAAGTCGCCGCCGGAACGACCGGCTATGTTCTTGTTACTGAACTTCCGTTGGCGTCACAAAATTCGGCGTCAATAGATCCAGTGGAGGATCGGGGAAAATGATCCTTCACGATCCAAACCAGCCTCAAACAAATCCACGTCAGATGGTATTGGCGGGGCGCGAACTCGATCTCTATGGCCTTATCTGCAAAAGCGGCTATATTCCGGACGAGCGCGTCTTCTCGGACTTTTGCGAAAGTCTAAAATCAGGTAGGGCGTGGCTCATATCCGGAACTCGCGGCAGCGGCAAGACGGCATTTCCGGAAGCTCTGGCCGAAAGCTGCAACCTCTCTATGTGTGTCGTGGCGGGACGTGATGGTTTGAAACAGGAGGAGATACTCTACGACTGGGATAAAGATGAGCAGGAAGTCTGGATGAGGGAAAACCTCACGATTGCAAAAGGCTTACCGGCTGATAAGGCAACAGAGCATCTTGTTGGCGCCCGCCGGATGAAATGGCAAAGGCAATTCCTTGTTCTTGGTGAAGTCGGAAACGCTTACGATCTGGCTGCGAAGGCAGCGACAACTTCGAACCCGCCACCTGTCCTTTTGCTCGATGAAAGCGATAAGTTCGGCCCGAGCATTGAGGATTCGCTATTGATGCCACTTGAACGCGGCCTGATCTATATTCCGCGTTATGACGAGGGTTGTATCGGCGTCACGGATTGGAATTTCCGCCCGATCGTTGTCACAACCTCTAACGATCTGCGGCACAAGCTAAGCGCTCCATTCATCTCACGACATATTTTCACGCATTTCGCGACCCCTACGCTGACTAAGGAACTTGAAATTCTATCAGCAAGAAACAACGACGCAACTTCTGCTCAACTGGCGCTATCGATCAAACTTCTTGACGCCGTTCGCGGAATTGCGGGCTTGGAAGATCATCCTAGCATTCGTGAGTCGATCGATATCGCCGGGGCCTTTATTCGAAATTCCGTGGAAACAATAGATTCTGTCACCTTGTCGCGCCTGTTCTGCTATTTCGTAAAAGACGGTGACGCTCAGAATCTCTTATCGCTCCAACTCGATTATTTGCTTGCCATGACAAACTCATTTCATCCAGAGGTGGACACATGGCTTGCGACCCGCGACCCGCAATGGGCAAATCGCTGGCCGGAGTTTCTTTCTGCCTAGAACGTATGAAGCAAGGAAAAAACAGAAGAAAACCTGAAGTAGTTGCTCCGACAGTATGGTTCAAAGAACCTCGAAATGTTTTGCAACGTCTCGCGAAACTGTTCCGTTCCTCAAACTTTGGCGCGGCTTTCCTTATTCTGTTGATAGTCGGCGTTTACTTCACTGCAAGATTCCTTGCCCAAACCAACCAACATGCACAGGTCAAGTTTGTCGAACAAAACGATGCGACGCAATCGACGGAACCGGCTGACCCAAATGCTATCTCAAAGGAGATATTTTCAGGAACAAAGTATGAGACCGCGCTCAGACTTAGAGAGTGCGGGGCTTTGGGAATCGCTGTTTCTTTATCCGTGTTTGCAAGATCTACAGCTACCGGAAAGGCACCTCAAACTGCACAGGAAGTCATTTCAGAACTTGTCGATCGAAAACTATTGCCACCCGGACTGATATCCGAAGGAAATTCGTTACGATCTGCCTCCAGCCGATTTCGATTGAATTACAAGGCTTCTCCACTTTCATTTGAAATTGTCTCGCTGCCAATTGATCCGAGATCCGGACCGGCAGTATTGTTTCAGTTTCCACTTCCGCCGAGCGGGGGTAACTCGGCAATGTACTACCAAAATCTGGAGCAAAGAACTTTTCCGGCGCCTTTCAGCAATACGGAACAGCTCGTGGGCGGCGGTTGGAAGATCAGTCATTGGAGAACCGATGATCTAGCTCTTGACGGATCATCGATAGCTGAAATTCGAAAACAGAATGAGTGGATCAAGTCACTCGTCCCGGCAAACTAGTAAAAAATGTTATATCGCGAGCACATCGAGAAGTTTGACGCGTCATATGGCATACCGCGTAAGGCCAATGAGCAATATCTTCCTTCCTACCAAGCTTTCTGGCATTGGGCCGCCGATGTTGGGCGGGGGGTCTTTTTTCTTATCATCGGCCTAATTGGAGCGTTCTTCAGTCTGCTTGCCGGTTGGCTGCTAGCTGTAACGGGATTGATCACGCTCGTCTTTTGGGCGATGGCCGTCTTGTGTCTGGCTGCGGCATTCCTTGATGCTTATTCCCTGCTTTGGAGCTACAGGATCAGGCTGATGAGTACCGCACACGGCTCTGCGAGATGGGCAAGAGCCTCAGACTTGATCCGCTGCGGTCTCATGAATCGTATTCGAGGACTGCCAATACCAGCCAATTCAATGCCGATTGCCGAGGCTTTTGGGGGGCGGCATATCTTTCTGAATAAAAATCAGTGGCTCAGACATTTTGTGATGTTCGGACCAACGGGTTCGGGCAAGTCGAAGACTTTCTTTATCTCGATGATACGGGCAATTCTTAAAAAGTCTTCCTGTCTTGTATACGACCCGAAAGGTGAACTCTGTGAACAAACGGCGCTTTCCGCAACGCGCCTATTCCGTCTCGATCTGAACGACCCAACCAAAAGCGATCGGTGGAACTTTATCCCTCAGTGCCGCAATGATCCGGCTTTTGCCTGTCAGGTAGCTGGAATGATGATCGGCGTCGAAAGCCGTCGCCGGACAAATGCCGATTCCTTCTGGGGCGATGCCGAACAGATCGCATTGACCGCAATATTGCTTCATATCGCAGAAGTTTATGGGAATAAGGCCATACCGGCTTTTACGGCGGATTTTCTGCTTTCTCTGGGAGACGACAATAATGGCGCTTTTGAGAAAGCAATGATCAGTTCGCCGAGCGATTACGCGAAGCAGGCTTATCTTGCCTTCCGCCAGGCTCCTCAACAAACGCGAGGTTCGATATTGATCGGGCTCTACAACAAACTTCGGCCATTTACGCTCACGCCGGCCCGGATGGTCACGACTACACCTACTGACGAAGAAAAATGCGCCGGTTGCCGACTTATTGGTTTCGCTGATCTCCGCAAACCCGGTACGGCCGTTTATCTGGTTGTTTCAGAAGGTGCAGCTGATATTTATAAGGAATTTATTGCGACGTTTCTGGGACAGGCGGTTATGGAGATGAGACTCGACGGAGTAAATGATCCGAAACACCCCTGCTTTGTTCTGATCGACGAAGCCTACCAATTGAATGTTTCCGAAGTTAAACGCATCTCCGGGATTGGTCGCGGACGCGGCGTCGGACTTGGTCTCGGGTATCAGGATCTCCCCCAAATGTATGACCAGTATGGCCGTGAACGTGCAAACGCGATTCTGGGTACCGTCATGACCAAGATATTTCTGCCGGGCCTTGACGATGTGACAGCCGAATACGCGTCGAAACAGCTTGGTGACACAACTATTCTCTCAAAGACCTTTCAAGATTTTCCGGGTAAGAAAAACGACAATACCAGATACGCCGAACAGAAACGGTCGCTCATGATGCCTTCTGAAATTCGACAAATAGCGGCCCACACCGAGGTCCTGATCGTTAACGATACCGCGCCGCCAATCAGAGCGGCCTATCCGCCATTTGCTTTGTTACGTGAGTCGTACAAGGCTCCTCGGAGATCTAGGCCTCGATTGATTCATCTCGGCGATATAGACGAAACCTTCAGTCTCAGAAGCCATGCGAACACTGAACGACCAAATACTGATCACGAGCTTCGAGAGATGGTTTCGCAAGAGGTTGAGCGTGTTTTCGATGATGCCAAAATACTCGAGATCATCGGTGGATCCCAGGAGAACATGGATATTGGCTTGACTTCTCATGATTCACTTCGGATTGAGCAGCCTCCTCTTGAAGGTGCACTCGATGATCTTACTTCGGACCTTCAGGCAAGGCTTGAGCAGTACTACAAACACCCAATTTCGCTAATGCCACAGAAAGCATTTTGATCGTTATTATGATAACCCAGTTGAAAATATCTCTTGTCCTCGCTCCGCTTGCCCTGCTCTTGGTAATCGGTGTGTATATCTACTCCCTATGGGCAGCCGAGAGGCAGAAAACCAGTGACCTTCCTGTCGAAGCCATCGGCAAAATGATGAGCGACTTACTTAAGTTTCACGAAAAACGCGGAGGTTTCCCGGACGACCTGAAGCAAATGGAAGGAGTGGTCTGGGAAAAGAAGGATACTCGGGAATTCTCGATCGGCAATCGCGGTTTCAGCCACCGCCAATACTTTTATCTTTATACCCAAATCACTTCTCACCAATTCACTCTTTGGGCCATCCCGACCGGGAAGATGAGAGAAGAGGCCCCAACTTGGTTTATTTTGGTAACGCCAAGTACGTGTCGAAGATGGAAAGGCCCAGCGCTGGACTTAGACCAGGTATCCCAAATTAGATCCGTCCGATCCATGACGGAACTCAGCGTGTTAGGGCTTATTGAACAAGAGTCAATTGATTTCAAAGATACATCAATACGAACAAATGGATACCGCCCTACAGGGAACTTCCCACTATTTGAGGCGCGACGATGACAATCAATGTCCCCAAACGATCGCCCTCTCGCGGTCCACAGGTCAAAAGACGGTTCCAGCAGGTGACATTTCGACATCGATAGCTCTTCGCCTCGCAACTCGCAGGTCAAAACTCGAATGGCGTATCTTACGTCACAGTTTGGAGTTCGAGATTCGTAGCTCGAATACCGATACTTTCAAGTCTTTCCTCTCAACCCGCAGTCCGCTCCGTTTTAATTTGCAGCTCAAATCTTGCGTTCCGAACATTGCTTTTCACGTGCGGGAGGCGCGAGGTAGAGCACGTTGGTAAGCAAAAACACGAATCGGTGGAAAAATGAACTTAATGCTGTCCAGCCACGAACTGTTTCCATGTTTTATTAAGGTGGACTTCTTTTATTTTCCATAAAAGGCTAGGAATCAATGGCGAGGCAGCCCGGGCGAGATGGTACTCGTTGAATGCCTTGATAGACTGGCTTTCATTATCTTCTAACTTCGACTTCAAAAGATCAGTCGCTCGCGTTTGTGATTTTTCCGATTTATTTGCGAACGAGTTGTAATTTATCGCGAGTGGTATTAAGCCGAGCGAAACAACTAAGATTAGAATAGATATTACAACCCGACTTATGGCAGTTAGCGGTTCCACTGAGGACACAAGTCCATAGCTTACAAAAAGCATTGCTAGCGAAATGCTAACAAGTGCGATAGTTAGTCCCACACATAGCTTACACATTGATCGCGCCAAAAGTTTGCTCCACCACGACGACTCCTTGAGGTTCTGCATTCCTCGACGCCAGCCTTCTCCTTCTATAGAGGCGAAATAGTCGTCCGGTTTATTGTTGTTCGCTAGTCGATTTCGAACACGTTTTGGTAGGGTTGCAACCGCATCTGCGATCTCTGTATTAGATATAGCCCAACCGAAGGAATTCTGGAAATCGAGCTTGCGATGAAGAGTTTCTGCTACCGATCTAAGATGATTAGTACGAATGCTTGAAGCCTCAGCGCAAAAGAGGAGAACGGCAACAACACCTGCGACCCAAAGCCCTATTTGTGGCCACAATATAGCTACGACTCCAAGCACGAAGGCTCCGACCTTTAGCGATAAACTGAACCACCACCACCTTTTCGTTCTATCGAAGTAGCAGGTACAGAGCTGCCTAATCGTCCGTGGGCTATCTTCACATTCACTCATACGGGAAACTTACTTCCAAAAACCTCAGCCCATTTCTTTATAGATGCCGACTGATCACCGTCCGTCTCCAATTGTCGAGCTTCATGTGCCTTCGCCGCATCTTGCTTTGCTTGATCCGAGATTTTTTGCCGGTCTTCCCAAGTCAGGTTGTTCAAATCGTCTTTGATGCCCGCAGGATCACTGACCGAAGCGTGGATCGCAAACCAAATATAATCAAGAACCTTTGGTATTTCTACATCTACAAAAGAACTCGCGGTGCCGGCACGGGTATCGTAGTAATCAAGAATCATCTGTTCAAGCAAATACGAGGGCATCGACGGCATCGTCGGTCTCCTATTCCAATATTTAATGATTCGAATGACGTTCAGTATATTGCCTTCATGCAATTGATTAGTCGTCGAAACGCGATTCTTATCGATTCGTGGGTCGGTTTTCATCCAATGTCCCGCTCCATCGGGAATTAGGTAGTATGTACGGCCATTGCTCTCAACGGTAGTCATAAAGCAAGGGACAATATCGAAACACCAATCATAAGACGTAAGCGATATTACGGCTGCTACACCATTGCGTTTCAAATCAGCCTTAGAATACTGAGGTACTGCTGACAGTTTTTGGATGAATTTGTTAATTACCTTTGTCGAATTTAAGCAAGTTGTGTCGTCGTGACAGAGACCATGTAAATTACTGTCTCGCCCGACTGTGATTCTATAAGGCGCTGAGAACGGATCATAAGTTGAACCCTGCGCACTAAGACAAACCATCAAGTCGATGTCATCTAATGGCCTTTTTTTAGTACGTCGGGCAAACGATCCGTAGGCGATGTTGTGCTCCGAATATGATTTGGGAAAGGTTGAGTCATTCTGAAAGCTAGCAATCTGATCAAAAAGCCAATCGCGGCTCGATCGCGCGGTGCTGACGTCGTCGTCGTCAAGGTTGATAGTGTCCTTCAGAAAATCCCGAAATGCCTTGTTAACGTCGGGAGAATTTAATGCTCTTTGTGCTTGCATGTCTGTTTGAACGTCTCCTTCTAAAATGGATCTGGTAGCCTCTTGATAAATTTGCCCTGAATCGCGAAATCCTCGGTGAGGATCATCGGCTTGTGCTCGGGGTTCTTCGACTCGGGTGTAAGAACGACGAAACCTTTGTCCCTACGGAAACGCTTGACGGTCGCAGCTCCGTTTACGAGTGCGACAACGATATCGTTATCGTCGGCAGTCGCCTGTTGTCGGATTAGCATGAGATCGCCCGATTCAATTTCAGATAAGTTCATTGAGTCACCTTTGGCACGCAGGATGAAGTACTTGCTGCCTGGCTTGGCAACGGATATTGAAACCTTCACCGGGCCCTTGGGATCTTCGATCGCTTCTTCCAACGGGCCGCAAGGAACCTCTGCGAGGAATGGAATATCAACTGTCCGTGCATCTGTAACAATATCAGATTTGTGCACGATGTCGATAGTCCCTCCTTTCTCATAAGTGATTCGACCCGTGGTCGCCAGTCTTTCTAGTAAAAGCTGTACCGAACGCTTCGATCCGTAGTCCAGTTCAGCTCTGATTGCCTCAAAAGAGGGCGGCTTACCAAATCGAGCTATATGATCTGCAATAAATAAGAAGCCCTTAAAATCATCTTTTGGCTTACGTCCCATAAAAAAAGTGTACACTTTTGTATGTTTATTGCAATGATGTGATACACTTTTATCACGACAATTTGCCGAATAGGAAACCATTATGAAAAAAGGAACAGGATCTCGCGCAGCGAGCGCCGCATCTAGAGTCTTACAAACCTCAACCAGTAAAGCGGTAAGAACAGCCGCTGGAAGTGCCCTAACACAGAGCAAGGCTCCAGTAGAACGGACATCTGCCGCAGCCGCAAGAGCAGCTTCGAGTGTGTTGCGCGATGGTCGTACAAGTGCGGCAGCGAAAACCGCCGCTGCGAGCACATTGGCACAACGACAGAAATAAATAAGTTAGTGCTTTAGATTCTAGCGAGCAAAGAAAAACCGACTCGTGTGGCGAATCGCTTTTATGTGCATTAGACCGTAACGTTCTTGGCTATTAAAAAGTCGGAAACCTATCGGTACGTTTCGACGCGAGATGAAAAGTATTTAAGTCTCCACGGATTCACCGATAACCAAAAACGAGAAGCCTACGAAAGACAAAAAGGCACTTGCGTGAAGAGCGGCAACCGCATGCAGATCATATTACGCCCTGATCGAAGGGCGGCGAGGCCGAGGCTGACAAACCGTCAGCTATAATACGAAAACGACAACAGGATAAAATCCGCGGCGTGAACTTAGACGTAATGAATAGGAACGATATAGACCGATTAATAGACGACCGGAAAAGGCACCGTCAACTTTTCGGTGATCAGTTCGATCGAATAAACAGCCCGGCCAATGAAACGCTCAAAAACTTCCAGCGTGAGATGGATCGGCCTAACAGCGCTACTCGTCAAGCTATCGAGGTGATAAATCAAGATTTTGATCGGCCAAACAATGCTGCTCGGGAAGCGATGAGACTTATGCAACGCGAGATGGACCTTCCGCACAGTGCGGCTCTTCAATCTCTCAAGGAAATGCAGAAGCAAATGATGCTACCAAATGAGCGGCTAGTTGAGATTTCGAGGTCAGCAGTAGCTGCGGCGGCAATGTCTCTGAATAAGGATTTTCTGAAAGGCTTTGCAAACTCACTCGCCCCGACAATGTCGGCGATTCATGCCATAACGGAGCAGATTGGACGGAATCAACTTAATCAGATTGCAGAAATCGGACGAGATGTAGTCCGACGGCAAGCGGAACTGCTCGGCTCGTCTTGGAGCAACGCGGTTTTCGCGTCCACATTTCGACAGCCTGAAATCGAGTCACTGCTACAAGGGCTTACCGGACAAGTCGCGCGGGCTAATGCGGACTTCCTGAAAACCTTTGGTGCAGACTTCTTTCGGTCGATACAACAAAGTGGTGCTCTCGCAAATCTCGATGTCCTACGACAAACCCATGCGTCTAACCTTGCACATCAGTTTCGAGAAGCTGTTGAAAAAAGTGAAGACGCTGAAGAGCTAGCAACCGAAATCACGGCAATCGTAGAAAAAAATTTGAAAGGGACGGAAGGAAGTGAATTTGTCACTCGCGAAAAATTGATGATAGTAATTGCGATCTTGAGCCTTCTTGCTACTCTCTATCAATCCTTTATCGGCACATTGCAATATCTTGATTCCGCTCCTAAACAACAGCCGGTGATTCGAATAGATGTTTTACGAGAGTTGCCGTTAGAACTCCTACGGAAGTTCTTTCCGTCGTCAATCGATGTAGATATCGAATACTTGCTGCAACGTGATGCGAAGCTGATGCTACGACCTTCATTTCGCTCTCAACAACTCGGAACGGCAATGACCGGAAATCGTGCTAGGTTAGTCGTTCGCAATCACAAGTGGATTTTTGTTGAGGCTTTCAACTCACTAGAAGGAATTTCGCAGTTCGGCTGGCTCAACAAGAAGTATTCCAAACGAATCATCTAGATCGAAATTCCCCAGAACGTCAATCACCACACTTCGTTCAACGTCGAACTAGGCTGCGACATTTTCTCTGACTAAATCGTTCTCTTCTATCTGAGGCGCGCCGGTTTTCACATTGCCGTTTCATTCGTCATTTGCGATGATGTTGCCGTTTAGTGAGATCTGGCTGTCGCTCACCCTCAAGGACGCCGGGATAGTGCCGCGCTCGAACGTAGTAGTTCTTTCTTAGAAGCCCTTTGCGATGAGCTGTTCGAGTTGCTCAAGGTTCGCCATTTTTTTGACAATTTGAGCGTGGATGTCTGCGCCCCGTTTCTCGAGGAAGGCACCGACAACTGCGGCTGTCGGCAAACTTGGGGGGCAAAATCCTAAAAATGACATTGAGCAAAAGCTTTATCTTTGAATGGGACCGTAAGAATGGGAGAGATCCGTGGTTTTGCGATTCCGAGTGTCAAGAATGTTTTTTTCATCTGCAATCTTTTCCGCAGACTGGAATTTGCGGGAGACGATACGATCGGAAAGCTCTACGCACCGCTGGCTAAGGTAACTTTTATTCTCGATATCTAGTGTGTCTGAATGCCCAATCCAATTTTCCAAAGCTTTCCCTGTTTGATGAACAAGATCGGATCTACTAACTTCAGGTGCTTTTTTAAGGACTTCAACAAGGTCGGAGACGAGGCTGTTTCTCAGCGAGGCAAACCGGCTTTCTGAAATCGAGTCTGGCAACCCCAATGAGTTTTCTAGGACTTTTTCCTTTTGTACATTTGATTGCAATCTACCTTCCAGGCTTTCTTTCTGAAGGACAGCACGTTGGTAAATGAAATCCCTCTCAGGTGGCGACAGTTTGAGATAAAGATCCTTGTGATCAAAGTCGTTCTTGTATCTCAATTCGTGGTTCGGTATCTTCAAGCTTTGAAGAAAATGCTTTGTAGCTCCGAGGGAATCGTTTAGATAGCGCCTTTCCAATCTCGATTCAAGACTTTCAACCAATTTTCCGGCCTCCTGACTAGGCGTTATTTCTCCTTTCATCAGCGCGTCCGTTCTAATTTCTCTGTTAGCTCCGGCATGTGAATAGGCAAGGCGTGCTATCGTCATTTCAGATGTGTAGTGAGTCGGAGAAACTTCCGTTAATAGGAATTGCAGTTCTTTCGACGTGAGGGGTCGAAGCGTTCTTGTCTTTTCCACCTCGGGAATCTTGTCCCACTCCAGTCCGACTCTTGCGTTCTCTGCTCTGATCTTAGAAGCTGCCTCAACAACTTCTCCTCTTGAAGATGTTTTTTCGAGTAGTTCTGCATATTTTCTATATCGTGGGTTGAAATGGCGCATTCTGGATTCGGGATGTTTAAGCTGATGGTCAATATAAGCAGAAGCAAATCGAAAATCATCTATGGCAGCTTTCTTACTTGAAGGATCGTGGACAGATGCTAAATAGATATTGTCTTGATAAGCATTCAATATTTCATTAACAGGCGTTCCGATCTCAAGATTTTTATCTAGTGCCGGAAGTCGAACTTCAAACCAGTGGTCAAGCTCCTTCTTGTCCATTTTTGAGGCCATCTGTGCGAGGGCGATGTTACCAACTTCAATCCTCTCGAACTCGGGCTGGATTGGAACGGCCATTTCTATTTCAGGCTCTAAGACATAATTTACAAATGAATCGTGTTCTTCGTAGTCTTGGTGATCGTGTTCTACGTTGGTCAGCACTAAAATGTCATTTCTTGATAACTCTTCGAGAGATTCATGGTGATCCGAAGGCTCAAGTTGGCTCATTTCCTTTGCAAGATTCGCAATGTCGCTCATTGTTCGGTCGAATCTGGCCTGTTGTGACTCGTCCGTTGGTCGCGGTTCCGGGGCATCCAAAAACTCTGATTTACCTTCCAGTGATTTGTAGATCCAATTGAAAACCCTAACCTGTGTTTCCCGGTCGGCAAGCGAACCGGCGATCTTCGTTCCGTATTCGACGAGTTTTGGAGCAAGGGCAATTGATTTAGCTTTGTCTTGAAGAATGTGTTCAAGCTTCTTGACGGCGTATTCATTTGTTGTCAGATTGAGCGCCGGCGGCCCCGAAAGACGTTCTTTCGGTACGATCACCGCACCTGCACGGGCAGTTGCACCGCGTTCGTATAGGTCTCTGGTGAATTGAGAATGATGATTTAGAAACGACGCGTGTTCGTTTTGACTGCGACCTTCTGTGTTATCGATCCTTGATAAAAGCAGATCAGATTTGGTTACTGAAAGTATCTCGTTAATGGCTCGCTGTGTTCTTGGGTTTGGACGCGGTCGTTCCGGTACCGCTGTCGAAGGAACGGGAAGCCTTTCAGCAGCCTCGCGTATCTGGAGCCGATCGTGAACCTTTTCTATGGCCATCTTGACGACGTCCGCATGGCATATCTCGCCTGATCTGCATGAACAGGAGACTAATATGGATTGACCATTCTTAATCGTTTCCCCAAGGAGAACCATACCGTCTCGCAGACCTCCATCGTTAGCTTGGTAGCTATTTCTGAGTCGTTCAGAGTAGGATAGCAAGGCATTTGCACGGGCCTGCCCCGTGGGTGCTATTTCGGTCTCGAGCGGCGCCAGCAATTTGAGCTCTTGAGTTCGAATGTTCGACAGATCCAGAGTGCGCCGCGGGAGATGCTTTGCAGTTTCTGCCGGAGTAACCACAACCTGGTTGCTTATATCGAGATCCATTGCCACTCTAAGAAATTTACATTTCTCGATACATTTCCTAATGCAAATGGTATGCCTCAGAGGCTCTCACATATTTGGTTAACCGCCTACAGGATTACCGCCGAATACCGTGTGAGATCTCTAGCAATGGATGTTCGTTAATTTGCGATGGCGACCTCACTTCCCTCGCTGGAAGCGGCAGGTGCGGAGTTTTCGCAGTAGTAGCCTGTCCGTCCGATTTTTCGAGTTCATGAAGACCAATCTCTTTTGATTCGGCGTCCATACTACGGGCCCCATCAAAATCGCGTAATAATTTGGTCATTGAACGCACGGAATTGGGATCGGTACGCGAAAGTAATGATTTCAAACCGGCGGCTTCCTTAGAATTCTGGGTGTGATCGATCCTGAATTCGATTAACGATATTTCAGAAGGCGTAAATATTGGTGTGAATGCCGGTTCGCTGCGCAACGATAAGAAAGTCGGCTTCTTGAATTCCGAAGCTAGGGCCGACGCACCAGCAAAAACTTCTTTAGCGTCGCGATATTTTGACTTGAGCCTTTGCTCTTTCTCCTTAACCATTTCCAATACAATTTTTCTGGTTCGGCGATGCTCAGCGCCCTCCGCCAATAAATCAACGGCTTGATCCAGTAGCGAGTGTTTGGATGGCAGATCGACCTCTTTTAGGCTTAGGTAATCAACTCTCTGGTTCCGCCCGTTGGTCACAGGAAATTTCTGGTAGCGCTTCGTTTTCTTGAATGCTGCGAGTTCTTCTTTCGCTTTTTTAACGTGAATATTGGCGACGATCTCTCGTGCAGTTGCCCTGCCTCCGATTAGCTCCAGTTTATGATTGTCGAACTCAGACTCACGGCCGTTCTTCGATAGATTTCGCGCAGCTGTACAATCGGTTCCGGCAGATTCAATTAAATCCCTTTGTTCAATCCAATTCTGCTCGTAAACTTCGCGTGAATTTAGGCGAAGGGCTAACTTCTCGATCTCGTCAAGTTCTTGTGGAAAGTAAGTTCCCTTGCCGACTGGGGTTGGTTCTTGCGACTCCAATATCTCTGCCAATAATACCGACTGTCTCGCCGCAATATTTTGCTCTTTTGTTATGGCCAGTTTTGTCTCTTCTAGTTTGTGTTCGATAGACTCTCGAAGCTTGGTGCGTTCGATGTCAGTAACCGGATCCTCAGTTCGGGCAATTCGTTTTATGACACCTCGAACCTTATCAACGATCTTCGAACCACGACCTTGCTTCAACTCCGATTCTTTTTCAAGGCGGGCGAGAGATATCGATTGGCCATCAAGATCGACGACTTGATAGAAACGCCTCGCATCAAACTCGGTCAAATTCCGTTCTGCATTTTGAGATCTGACATGTGTTAGCGCCTTATGCACGAAGATGCGCCTAAAGTCCTTCTCACTCCGGCCATCGATTTCACCGGATTTCTCGAGTTCTGATCTGACTCGTTCCAGATATGCAAACTGACGAAGATCAGATGTTTCAAGACACTGCTCCTGAAGTTTGTCGATGTCAGATTTGGAAAGAAAGGGGATTGGCAACTTCAAATCCTTCTTTCGGTAATACGTTCGGATCTCGGCCGCATCCTCAATCGAGCCGCGTGCCTCCTGTTCGACCTTCGCCTTATTGGACTCCTGCTTGGCAAGCATTTTTAGTAGGATGGTCTTTATTATTCGCCTTTCTGAGCTTTCGCGTTCTGTTCCGACACTGCCTTCGTCGAGAGAAGGTGGGCGATTCGACAAGTTTTGGTCGCCCGGCTTCGAACCCGGCAACAAATCAGTCCTCCCATTTTGATCGAGATCGCGAAGCGATAGCCGTCTTTTTTCTCCACTCACGGAATCAGTAACCAGGAATCGCATTCTGTTCCCGTGTTCAACTAAGCGGTTGATCTGGCTATCGATCTGACGCAGCGACATTTCACCTATAAATGCCTTACCCAGGATCTTCCGCTCACCCAAAATGCGCGAAATCTTTTCATCCCTTTCAGGGCTATTTTCAGAACCCGGAAATGAATGCCCATCATTGGCAATATAGGAATGTTCTGCTGACCTTTGGGAAGCATGTTCCTGTGCAATTATCGTCTCCATTTTCTGTTCCGCTGAGCGAACAATATGTCCTGGAACAAGTGATCTTTTTTTGTTCACGAGTTCATAGTGGGGCAGCATTTCCTTTGGCATCTTTGTAAGATGGTGCTTGTCTAACGAATGTGAGAAATATTGCTTTTGTATTGCGATGTGAACGTGAGGATTCGCCGTATTAAGATGCACCGCACCAACCCAAAACAGCTTTTCGGCATTTAGATGTGCCTTTAAGGCATCCATGCCCGTTCTAGTGATGTCCATTAATGCAGCCTTGCGCGATTCTTCTCCCTTCCCCATTTTGCGATAGTCCGTATCGCGTATTGAGATCACCAAGTGATGTAAGCTGTCGTTGCTGACGCGCTGCTTTGAAAGCCCGATCTTCAGGGAGTTGTTTGAGCTTTCTACTGACAAGTCGTTTGAAAATTCGTTAAAGAGTTCGCGGCCGCTTTTGGGTTCTTTTGAGTCTTCAATTTTGCTGCGGGCAATGTAGTGAACGAGGCCGCGCGAGCTGCCTCGTTTTGATTGTAGTGAAACAATGATCCTCAAGCTATTTTGTCTCCGACTCCGGCCTTTGGTTTTGAACTGCTATTTATTCGTTCCGTTAGAACCTGGATCTTTGTTCCGACATATAGATCGGCGTTGGAATCAGTATCCAGTTTCAAAGCGTGAAATGCGGCACACTTATGAAGATCGAGAATTGAATGAGCGATGAGATTTGCGAGCGCAGCGTTACCGATATCTACGCTGTGTTCTCGCTCCGTTTGGTTTGGAGATGAGAATTCAAGGAGCTTCGTGAAGATCTGATTTAGTGAAGAAACCGTGACACTCAACATGCAATAAAATTCTCGAATCAGAGTGTTTGAATTCATTACGTTCTCCGAGACTGTTTTGAGCGTTTCTTGAGTCGCTTCTGTCTTCTCGTTTAAGTCTTCGATTTGCCCAAACATTCTGCGCAACTCGGGCTCATTGTCGCGACTTGTACTTATAAGCCAGTCAAGTTTGTTTTCGACTCTGTCCTGCTCAGCTTTCCAGTGGTTCTCCGAGAGGGCTCGTTGAATTAGTTTCCTGGCGATCGCTGACTTCGCTTCACCGGTATCCTGAGCGAGTTCGACAATCTTTTTTAGGTCAGAATCATAAGGCCTTACAAAGATCGATTTGCCCTGATTTGATTTAGGTCCGGCTTCAAGAATTTCGACGATTTTGTCGCGGTCACGTTTTCTCATTTGCGTCGTTTAGCTGAACAAAAACTTTCGTGCTGTCGAGATTTGTCAGCAAGTACACATCATCAACAACGGCAAAATACGTGCCTAAAACACATATTTCATAAATTAGTTTGGTTTGTCAGTCTTGCTGACATCCACTAAACCTTGTATTTGTAGATATTTAGACACCTGACAAAATGGCTAAATCGGTCTATCCTGTCATACACCCTAGCGACCACAACTTCAAAATTTCTCCGTGCTCCAAATCAGCAGCTTTTTATCCGGCTGGCACGCTGTTTGTATCAAGCCCCTATGTCCAACAAAAGGGATAGGAGATGAGCATCAAACAATGACGACAATACCCGAAACAAACGCACCAAAACGATCATCCAATGACCATACTATTCTCCAGATCAACCGCCTCAATTACAGCAAGGTCAACGCAAAAATTCTCGACTCGACAAACGAGAAGCTCAAGAAATATCTTCGCTTTGCGGCTGAACAAATGAGGACGGAAGTCACAACAAGTGACGTTATCGAATTCGCTTTGAATATGCTTTTTGAGCGCGATCCGGGATTCAAATCGTGGCACAAACAGAACCCATAGGCTCATTACTACTGGGCGGAAAACGCCGAAGGAAGGCTCTGACTAATATTGCCATTATTAAATGGTTTGTTGAACTGGCTCGCAAGAGAATAGCGTCTCGCGAGAAGATTAAGATTCCTTTCAAACTCTTGTATTCTCAGGTCGTTTGCATTCTCCTTTACGTAGACGGCAAGGCTATTTAGTTCCTCGTCCGGCACGCTGCATTGATATGTCGAAGCCGCTCTGGAAAGCCGGTCGGCAACTTCCTGCAAAGCAACTCCCGAGTGTCCTTTCACCCATCGCCAGGTGACATGATGACCGTAACATTTTGTCACCAATTCACTCCACAAAGACCGGTTCGATTTCATTTGGTTCTTGCCAGTCATCGTCTCGATCACATACTGCGAATCTGAGACTATATCCACAATACAGGGCCGGCGAAGTTCTCCGAGAGCGGTTGAGCAAGCAAGAATTTCAGCTTGCTGATTGGTCACCGGACCAAGGTGTTTCGCGATAAGGCGAATATCCATTCGATGGCCGTCAATGATGACGGCTCCGCATCCAGCCGATGCGTCAGGTGCACCATTTCTTAGACAAGAGGCATCCGCATAGATAGTTACTACCGGATGATAGCCATCGACTTTGATCCCGCCATTTCCTGATCGATCGCAATTCTGCATACTCATAAGAACCTCCAATAAAATTCAGGGCACCAATTTCTCGATGCCCTGAAATATTCTCTTGCAATCAGAAAACCACTTGAAACTGCCTGTTCAGAATTGATCAACAAACGGCTCTGTTGTCGCCGGTTCTAAGCTGCTCTGATCCGTTTCGGCGGGCGCTGCCGGTTCAGGGATTTCTTCCGGCTCGCTTGCCTCCGACTGGCTGCTGCTTGCGAATTCGTACGACTGAAGCACGACCTCAGCCCCAGCGCGAGGCTCTCCGTCCTTTGTTAGCCAGGGACTGAAAGCCAGCCTTCCCTGCACAAGCAGATGGCTGCCTTTCCTGACGCTCGCGGCAAGGTTTTCCGCCAATTTGCCGAAGGCCGTCACGTTGAACCAATGCGTGATCTTCACCCGGCCTTCGGGGCTGTTCTTAAACGAATTCGACGCGATTGGAAAGTTTGCGACAGGTGTTCCTTTCTCCGTATAACGTAGGGTTACGTCCCGTCCTGTGTTTCCGAGTATTGATATTGATGTTGACATGGTCTATTTTTGCTCCTTTTGGTTTATTTTTGTTCTGCTGTGGTTCATTTCTGTACCACTTGTGTAGGGCGATCCGGCTTTCACAGTTCAGTTCATTGCTAGATCTGTTACCAGACCTGACCGCCGCTCCTGTTTTCGATTGATTTGTATAACAACTTCTAGGCCGCAGGAACGACCTTCACGTATCCCGCCCGGCCAAAGAGAAGCTGTTGAACCGGTCTGGTCTGCTGTGAGCCGACCACCGACTTAAGGACCTCTTCGCGTTCCCGAACCGCATCCCAGAGACGCTGCTTCTCTTGCCGTGTAAACGCTTTCGCCTCGGACTCGTTGTAGAGCGCGAATTTCCGGTATCTGAGTTGTCCGGTAGACGCGGTGCTGATGATCCCAAGCCACTTCCTCGCAGTTGGCTGCAGATGATTCTTAAGCCGAGCTTCCTGAGATTTTGCGACCGTGTTTAGCGCCGTGAACTCCTTGAGTGAAAGCTCATTACGCTCTTTGAAAGCCGTAAATGCCAGCTTCTTTTTCTCCGCCACGACAGCCGTATCCGTTGCACCGCGAATATCCACATACACTTCCTGATAGGCACAATTCCGAAGACTTCTCAGGTGAAAATCTTTGTGAAGTTTGTACCAGAGGATCCGGCAGATCGACGCGACATACTGCATCTCGTCGTAGTCGGGATTTACGTCACTTTCGGACATGTAATCAAACGAGGTTTTTCCAAAACTTCTTAGCCTGCGAACCGAACGAACCGTCTTTTTATCATAGAGTTGCTCTAATCTGAGCGGCAGCCATTCCTCGAATTCCTGATCGGAGAATGGACGACGTAAACGATCCAATCTCTCGCCGGAATTGAAGGTCTTGTCGAGATGGTAGCCTCGCGATTCGACTATCAGCGTCCGGGCTCTTCTTGTTTCGCTGCCGCCCATCTGATGTCCGACAAACAGGTGAGCGATGACCGAACCCAGGCCACGAGCATCAGACGGAAGATAAGACGCGTCAACCTCGTATTCGAAGTCAAAAACAACGACCGAACTCTGCCCTCCGCTCATTCTGAGACCGATGATCCCGTTCTCGTCATACTGCTCAATATTCTCGAATGTGAGGAAGTCACGATCCAGTTCTTCGAGAGATTTGTTTCCGTCCGAGAGGTAGTATTCCTCGAACTCGTCGTAGATATTCCGCGTGATCTTTTGACGGCCAATACGTTCCTTCACCGCCTTCATTTCCGCATCGAAGTTTGGTGTCGGAGCCGGCAGCGGTTTGCGATTCCTCGCTGCTTCATAACATCGACGCTTATCGGCTTTCGTGACCTTTGTCGAGATCGGCCGCGACTCAGTTACATCCAATTCCCGTTCCGTGATCGGTGCCGTAACCGCTGCCATTTCCATACCCAGCAAACCCATTTCCTTGAGCACTTCCGGGATGCCCCGCCGTCTGATCTCGCCATAATAGTAAGCGGCGATCTGCTGATACTCGAACTGTCCGGCATCGGGACTTGCGATCGCCTTGACGCACCGAACAAACTCACATGCGTCGGTCTCATCGCCAAGCACTTTGACGGCGTATTCGAGCGAGAGGATCTTAACCTTATCAATGGGCTCAGCCTCAATTTCGTCCGCAATTCTGACGACAACATCGCCCAGAATTGCAAATTCTTCTAGTTCTTGACGACGCAGCGGATTTCGTTCAAGATGCGAGCACCAGTCATCCATCGGGGAACCGGTGCTGGGCGGCGTAAAAGCGAGAATCGGGCTGTGGGGTGCGAAGTTTCTCAGATGTTCGATGTTAATTTGTACTGCCATATTATCCTCATAGATCCGGAAAAAAAGCCGGAGAAAACGCATGATTTGGGGCAGCGTTTCCAATGCCCAAATTAAAAAAATCACAAGAATTCAGGCTCGAAAATCCCTTTCAAGTTGATGAGTGGAAATGTGAGGGCAAACTGAATAGTTACCAAAGAGATGTTTCTAATTCGACAAGTCTTTGCTGGAGATAAGCGAACGTCTGCGGGGCACGTTTGTCCAATTGCGCCCGGCCGGTTCCGAGTCCATCAGCAGGTATGACAATTACTTGATTTGCTTCCGTGATCGCCGTTTGAGCTCTCGCAAATGCCTCGTCGATCGCGGCCTTGTTGAGTTCGAACTCGTCGTCATTAAAGAAAGCGGCTTCTGTATTGCTCGGGCTCTTTTTGGTGGGGATCCCGATCGCGTTTGGCTCTCCTCTCATGGCCGCCGCCTGTCCGCCAAAACCCTTTCGTTCGAGGTTGTCGCCAAACAAAAACAGCTTGTCCGGGTTAGATCGAACATATTCACGAGTGATGAACTTAATTCTTTGAACGACGCAGGTCATACGGGCTCCCAATATGATTGAGGAGGCCTTTCATCCGACGAGTCGTAAATCGAGAAGTCGAATGAAAGGCCCTTTGTTGATGAGGATAGGGGCAGTTAGTAAGCGGCTGTTTGTTGTGAGATCTCTTGCACCTCCGAAGCGGCCACGGGCACCATTTCATCCCCCGCCGCGACCTCTTCGCGTCGTTTGTTCGGAAGGAACTGGAATTCCTGAAGAACGACATCCGCTCCGGCCTGTGGGGATCCGTTGCGGTCAAGCCACGGGTTAAACGTGAGTCGTCCCTGGACGCAGATCCGATTCCCCTTTTGGACATAGCGGGCAATGGTCTCGGCCTGTTTGCCAAACGCAATGACCCGAAACCAGTTGGTCTTCTCCACCGGCCCATCCGACGTGTTACGAACCGAATTCGAGGCCATTGAAAAGCTGGCCACAAATGTTCCCTTGTCTGTGATCTTCGTCTCGGGCGCTTTGCCGAGATTGCCTATAAGTGAAATGTTTACTGACATTGTTAAATTCTCCTTTTTTCTTCTGTATTCGCCCCAGTCGGCATCCAGCAGCATGTCATCGACCTAAGCTTGAATGTGAGCTGAGGCTCGCATTTTGTCAGCCGCCTGTTGTTTTTCTTCCTCAACAAATGACTCAAGACTGGCAAGAGCCCTGGATCAAGCCAGCTGCTTTTCCATAAAAATAAAGACCGACTTTCCACACGCGGTCGCATAGTCGATCGAATGTTTCGTTCCGCGACTCTCGCCATCCCAGATCGCTATCACTGCATCTGAGACACCAATCATTGTGATATTGCGAAGAAACCCTGCACGCTTACCATATTTGTCCCAGTCTGCAAGATATTCAGTAAACTCTATGCCCGCCGATCTTGCATAACGTCGGGCCAGAGTATCAACGCCGCGTGCCCCGCCCGAAATGATATGCGTAGGATTCATACCGCTTTGCTCGACTGCCCGCGAAATAAGCGCCGGGTTGTTTATATTTCGACTGCCGCATATTAGAACTTTCATATGTTTTTCCTCCATGAGAATGTCCGTTATGTCAGCCGCTTATTTTTAGTAGAAAGACCCTGAAATATGATGGTGACTGAGAATCGGGAGACTCCGATCCGGCATGTGTCCGCAGGACGCGACGGTCGGTGCAAATTTGTGGTCGTTTGCTCCATTGAGGGAAGAATTTAATCTCCGGAGGGATTGTCCAAAGGATGGGAAGCAGTTTACTTGTGGTCTATTGCTGCACCGCCGTGGTCTATTTTTGCACCACTGCGGTTTGTTTTTGCACCGCGAACGGCTCAGTGAAATGAGATCCGCTTTAGTTTTTTGATAAGTCCGGATCTGCTAATGCCAAGATCCTTGGCAGCCCTTGTGCGGTTATTGTTGTGGACGGCGAGGGCGTTCTTTACCAGGTCGGTTTCGATCAGCTCAAGATAGTCTTCCATCCTGTCGCCTGAGATATATGCAGGAATGTGGCCGTTAGGCTTCTCCAGCGAATTTGATTCGTTTCGGAACGAGGTTTCGAGACGCCTATCGATAATATCTTTGGTGAGATCGATTGGCAGAAGCCGGTTGCCTCGGTCATCAGCGTCAAGCAGTGCCTCAAGACAGACTTCGTCAATAAATGAACGCAGTTCACGCACATTTCCAAACCAAGGAGCCTTTTCAAGTATCCGCAGAACCTTTTTCTCCGCGATAATCGTTGCCCTCGATTTTGCGCCAAAATCCTTGATAAACACCTGTGCAAGCGGAACGATTTCTTTGGTCCGTTCCCGTAAGGGCGACAGCTCGATCACATGTGCGGTTATTCGGTAGCGAAAATCTTCCCGAAACACTGACAAGTCGCGATGCGTAGCGTAGATTATCCTTACATCGATCTTTCTCGGACGATTCCCGCCTACGCGGGTTATCGTTTTTTCCTCGACAACCTTCAGAAGTTTTGCCTGTGTGCTTCCATCGAGCTCGCCGATCTCGTCAAGGAACAGAGTTCCGCCCGCAGCGGCCTCGAACTTACCTTCTTTCGAAGCAATGGCTCCGGTGAAGGCCCCTTTCTCGTGTCCGAATAACTCACTTTCGATTATCGAACCTGCAAGTTCCGCACAGTTGACGGCAATAAATGGCCCTTTCCGACGGGGACTTAGATCGTGTATCTCTTTTGCGGTATGCGTCTTGCCTGTACCTGTTTCACCGAGCAGACAAAGATCGAGAAAATCGAAACGTGCAAGTTGCTCGATGTTTACATGATTACTTTGAAAGGTGTATAACATTTATTAATAGCGTAAACCGAAATCAGTGTCGAAAACCGGAGCATTCGACTAATCTTTCTCCTCGATGGAAAAAGGAATTCCCCTCCGAATTGGCCTGTATTACTAAAAACCTTTAGAAGTCGAAAAGGTTACATTTTATTAGCGTATTGGAGTCCGTATTTATCTCCATCGCTTTTTAACCGTCTTCAGGAATATCCATGAAGTGATGAATAGATCGTTTCTTCAAAAACTCCAACCAGCACCAGGTGAACCACCTTCGCCCAAGGCTCAAAGTGAGCCAGACCGCCGCAGCGAAGGGCTAATCCGCGAGGCTCTAAACCTTACAAAACTAATTGTGACCAGACGGCGGGTTGGTTTGCCTGTAAGTGACTTGCCGGATGTGACTCAGGATACCGCTCTGCGTCTATGGAAATGGCTAAGGAGGTTTCGAGAGAAAAGTGACGGGATGTCCTCAGAGGAATGGGGTTCTTTTACTGCAAGATCAGCCTTCAATGAGATAAATCGATACCGGGCTACACTGATAAGAAAGAATGAAGTTCCGCTTGAGGATCTCCCGGAAGTCGAGGATTTAACTAACTCCGCCGAGTCAGATCTTGAGATGACTATTCTTGTCCGGGAAGTGTGGCAAGGGATTTGCAGTCTAAGTCTGTATCAACGAAGAGCATTACTTTTTCATTCGGCAGAACTCTTGATCTATCTGATGCAATTCGGAATCGGGGAGCAGCGTATCGCGAAAGCTCTTTCGTTTGACGTGGAAGAATGGAGAATTCTATCGGTACAAATGCCGCTCACGGATATGGAGATCGCAAATCTGATAATCGGAACGGAAAGAATCGCGAATACGGACTCGGTGGTACGGAATATCAAGAAGGCAAGATACGACGCGAGAAAGAAGCTTGGAAAGCTGAAAAGATGAACGGCGAACATTTACAAATTTCAGAGATCGCTTTATTTCGGAATCGAACACTTTCGAGAGAAGAAGTGCGTGAAGCTTCGCGTCATCTATTGATTTGCAGCGATTGCCGGGATCTTCTTCCGAATCCTTCACGAAAGGAATTCTTGGAGTCTGTATTCATTGAGCAGGATGATCGCACCGATCAGCTAGCTTCGGCATATGGTCATCGCTATGGCTTCTTTTCATTCTTGGATGGTTTCCGCCAAGTTCTCAGCCCAGTTGCCGGCGTCGCGATTCTAATTGTGGTGACGGCTGGATTATCATTCTTGATCTTCTTAAGGCCGTCAGGATCAACTGAGGAAAATCTCGTCGTGTCTATACCAAAGGACCATTTAAATAGGTCCGATCTGAATTTGCCTGTGCCAGGCAATGACATCTATCAGCCTTCAAATTCAGATCCAATTAGTGATCCAATGCCCTCCCCAGCTTTAAAGAACCGGAAACAAGCCCTCAACGTGGAAAGGCCCAAACGCAACCCGCTCCAGATGACCCGAAGGAACGGGCCAGTCGAAGTCGAGACCAGAGGTGTCAAAGGGCCATGCGAGTCCAATAAACCAATTATGCTTGAAACCTCGGTCTCGGACGAGGGGATACGAATGACTTGGGACAAGGTAGCAGACGCCGCAAAATACGATGTTTACATCTCAGATCCCGACGAAAGACTTGTGGATCAATTCGAGTCGGACCGCGAGACATCCTATGTTTCCAAAGCAAATTTTGAACAAGACATCGTTTACAAATGGCGGCTTATTATTACTCTCAAGTCTGGAGAGACCATCGTTGCGGATTCCCAACAATTCCGGACGCATGAATCGAACGGGAACAATCATATTGAAAAAAAAGTTAGGCTTCATGGTCGAAGCTTGATGAACACAAGGTGCGTGGAGAAGAAATAATGAAGGACTTGCGAGCAAAAGCGATCTTTTACTGTTTTGTGTGGGTGGCCATAGTATTGGTATTTGGCCCTGCATCGATTCATGCTCAGTCATCTGACGATTTTCCAGTACCGGAAAACATGAAGGTTGAGGGTATTCCGTCGATCAAGAAGAGTGACGTTGAAAATCTTTTTTACGAGCCTTCAACAATAAGAAGCAATTTGATTTGGGATATTGATCGGAAAAACCGCAGAATGCTCGTTACCGATGAAAAAAACAGCGTCTATCTGCTCAATAATCCGATGACGCAGCCCGTCAGGCTAACACAGGGATTCGTTCCAAGTAGAGTAAAGATGCGGCCTGATGGCTCAGCCTTTGCCTACAACTCCGACCACGAAGATGAAGACAATTATCAGCTTTACCTTTACACCTTCAAAGAAAAAACGCCGAAAAAACTAACGACGCTGACTGGTAAAGATGAATCGGTTGATTCTTTTACGTGGAACAAAGTGGGTGACTCGCTCTTCTACGGCAAAGTTGATTACGATACAAAGACCAGCAAATTATGTCAAAACAATTTAGCTTCCGAAGTTTGCTTCCCGGTTACGTTGAATGGCGTTTGGACGGTGATCGAGGCTGACGGCCGGAATGTTCTTCTCAGATACGCAAAGGCTTCGACGAGTCATTTTCTTTATATTTATGACATAAGAGCGAACAAGCTAATGCCGCTCGACGAGACGGGCGATGTTTCAAGGGCATTCCTGTTTGGGAACCGCGCTTTCTGGATCAGCGAAGGCAACAAGGCCTGTAAATCGTTACAATGTCTTCTAGTCTCGGACACGAAAATTATCAACCCGACGCGCCTTAACTTACCGGAAAATCTGACAAATTTTGACGATGCTAGATTTTCTCCAACGGGAAAGAATCTTCTTGTTCAGGAAGCAGAAAACGGCTTTGACCATCTTCGAATTTTCCACCTCAGAAATGACAAGATCGTCAAAGAACTGCCTCAGATCGCGCCTGGTCCTTATCTAATATGGGACAAAGGCTGGCTTTCTGAAACGGAAGTCGCCTATACGCTCGAAAATAACGGCAAACCAGCTTCAATTCACTCATACGATTTTGACTCGAAGAAAAAGACAGACTGGACAAAGGAAAAACTTCCACCTGAGCTCGAAGGCAAAACAAAATCGCCGGAAACAATTAAATGGAAATCATTTGACGGGCGTGAAATTCCCGGTTACATCGTCCGTCCCGCAACTGAAACTCGAGGGAAGAGATCGCCCGTTTTGATCTTCGTCCATGGCGGGCCTCAGCTATTGGATAAGCCCGTTTTCAGCATGCCGGATATACGTCTCGTCTCCGTTTTGGGACTAACAATAATTCACACCAACATTCGCGGCTCTGATGGTTTCGGCAAGGAGTTTATGGACGCAGATAACCAGGACAAACGCGGTGATTCGGTGAATGATATCCGGGCTCTCCTCGATTGGGTTGAAAATCAACCGGATTTGGATGCGAATCGAATTTTCTTGCGAGGGGAGTCTTACGGTGGATTCATCGTACTCTCAACGGCTTTGCAGGAGCCTTCACGAATAAAGGGAGTGATCGCCGAGTATCCGCTCGTTTCAATCAGAGGCTTTCTATCGCAAGACTGGATTGACGAGTACGCCCGAACCGAATACGGCGACCCAAAGAATGAAGCTTTAATGAAAAGATTGGACGCGCTTTCGCCCCTAAATAACACGGTGAGGTGGAACAACATTCCACTGCTACTAACTCGCGGAAAGCTCGACCAAAGAAATCCTGAAAAGGACGTGACTGACTTGAAAACTCAGTTGCAAAACAAGAACTCAGAGGTTTGGTTCATATATTCCGATAAAGACGGACACGGCTTTAGCGGACGATATGTGACCGCCGCGATGTTCAAATTTCTCAGTACAAAACTAAATAAGGAGCAATAAACAATGAAAAGAAAAAAATCAATTCTCAGTACAGTTGTGTTGTCGACGGTTCTGGTCGGCAACGTATTCGCCAGTGATTTCTCAACCGGCGGGGTGGTTAGCCTTTTCGATAGCATTTACAATGCCGTCGTTTCGTTCGCGAGCGGTTCGCCATGCGAGGGAAGACAGTGTCAAACTTGCAAACCAACGGAAAGGGACGGAGAAGGAAATTGCCGGCCGAACAGCTAACGAAATTCGTGGGTTTCCACGCTTATATTGCAGTAAGCCGTTTGTTGACCATCGGCTTACTGCTTTGTTTCGTTTCTTTTTTGTCCGTTTCGGCTCAAACTGCTTTCGAACCAGCCGGGTCTGATCGGGTGCAGGCCGAAATGAACAATGGAGCGTACATAAAAGCGTTAGAGTTCGCGAGCGATGAGGTTGCGAAAGCGAAAAGAAGTAAAGGCCCCCTTCTTATTTCTAGAGCTTTGACCGTTCGAGCCAGTGCCGAGATCTACCTGGAGAAATACAACGATGCCGCGAAAACACTCGCCGAAGCACTTCAGATCCTCCCCGATGGCAAAACAACCCTTTATCAGAAAGCGCTAATTTACTCCCATTATGCCTGGCTATTCAGAATAAGGAGGAAGTTCTCTGAGTCACTCAACTATTCAAAAAAAGCAATTGCCTCGACGCCGGAAAATCGTAACGTATTGGCCGCACATTATCTCAATACGGGAAAGATCATGTTCACTTCGGGCTACGACGCTTCAGCTATTGTTTGGCTGGAAAGGGCCGAAAAACTGCTCGAATTAGAAAAGGTTAGCTCGATGATGATCGATACATACCGGTTTCTGTCACTCGCATGGTGGTCGAAGCTAAATTATCATATCGCTCTCAAATACGCAGAAAAATGTGCGTTGGCTTCCGAGAATACCCAGTTCAAATACAAACATCGCCAAGCTCTTTTAGATTTGGAAACCATTTTGAGCGAAAGCGGTCAGGAAAATCGAGCAATTGCCATTTTGACGAAAGGACTGGAACTTTCCCTGAAAGAGAAGAATTCTTACCAAGCATGTAAATTTTTAGCTGCGTTACTTCTGCATCATTTGGACGTCGGCGACGTGACCCAAGCTTCGATTTACTTAAATAAACTCGAAGAGCTTAACGCAGGTAATTTATTTACCTTTGAAATTTATCTGGGTAAAGCAATCATAGCAGCCTTTAAGAATGAAAAACCAAATGCCGAAAAGTTCTTCGCCGTCTCGGAAAGCCAACCAAATTCCGAGGAATTTCCTTTGCTCTATTGGAAGCTGTCCATCGCCGAGAGAAATCAGGATTGGGATCAGTTCGTCAAGATCAATCAAGATCTAGTTTCTCTAACAAAGAAGGAGAATTTTCGAAGCGGGCTGCCCAAACTCTACCTAAATTTCGCCAAAGCATACATTCACCTCAACAAGAGACAGACGTCCGAGGAATACCTTCATATGTCTTTGGCATTGGTCGAGGAGATCAGGAAGTCTGAAAACAACAATCTTTCGCTCAGTCTTTCAGAAACTTATCATGACGTTTATCGTTTGCTCGTACAGCTAAAACTGGAAGATCCAAAAGAATCTTTTGAACTGGCAGATTTTTTGAAAGCGCGTCAGCTCAAAGACCGCATTGATGGCGCGGCGACAAAATATCAGTCAATCATTTCACCTGCAGCGAGAAAACAGCTCGAGGAATTGTCTCTCAAATACTTTGATGATCAAAGTTTCGCGGCCGAAATTGAAAGAGAGGAGAAACTTGTTGCAAGTAATGTTCCCGAGTTTAATCTTTCGAAGTTAGATGCCACCGAAATGGACAAGATTTCTGGTTTCGATGAAGCCGCTGTCGTTTCTTATTTTTTCACGATCGATAACAAGTTGTTGGCATTCGTCAAAGAAAAAGGACGACCCGTCCGAACCGTCTATTTGAATATTTCCGAAGATGAAATCGATACGTTGGCGAAAACGACCGAACAGAAAATAAAGAATTTCGTGTTTTTCAAACGCAATGGCAAGGAAGTTTATGACAAACTACTCCGACCACTAAGTCTTGCTGCTCGTCATTTAATAATTATTCCCAGCAAGTCACTCTGGCGAATCCCGTTTCAGGCTTTGAGCTCAGATGGCGAGAAATATTTGATTGAAGATACGACTATCTCTTATGTTCCATCTGCTTCAATTCTGCTGGAGGAGCTAAGAAATCCGAAACCTAAGCGACAGACTCTACAGGCGTTTGCAAACGCTTCTTACGCGAATGGAATATTGAATTACGTCAATGCCGAAGCGATTCGTGTCGCACAAATTTACGGTACCAAACCAATTCTTAACGCGACCGTTGCTGATTTTGTCCAAAATTCAGACCATGCGGACATTCTACATTTCTCTATGCATGCTCAAGTTGATATTGACCAGCCCCTGGAATCTTTTTTGGCATTTCGCGATATCGGTAAAGACAACGGTCGCTTAACCGTCGAAAACATTCTTGATTTAAAGCTCCGGAAAGGAAGTCTCGTGTTCCTTGCTTCCTGCGATACCAACAACGTGCTCAGTGGCGAAGGGCTGGTAAGCCTCGCTTGGGGAATGATGGGTGCCGGAGCAACAACGGTGATATCCGCTCAATGGGAAGCAAACGATAAATCGACAGAAATGTTCGCCGAGCAATTTTATCGGGAATACCTCAAGGGCGTATCGGTCTCCAAAGCCATGCAAGCAGCCTCAATAGTGATGATTAGAAACAAGTCATCAGAGACTCACGAACCCTACTACTGGGCGGCATTTACTCTTCTTGGCGATTTTCGCTAAAAACAGTCGAAGAATCGCCGTGGAGCGGCACATCGTGCCTAAGCGACGTACATTTCGAAATTTAACCCCATACTTGAGGGAAAGAGTTGCCTGATCGAAGAAACTAATATCGCCAGTTGCTATGTCCAATAGGCAGCCGATTCAAATCTTCCTTATATTGACGCCATTGAGGAAGGAATTTATCCATCCGCGCAATAAATCTAGTTCCGTGATTTCGTCCTATTACATGAACCATCTCGTGAACGACGATTTACTCAAGGCACTCTTTTGGCTTTTTGGCCAACTCAAGATTGAGCCAGATGCGTCTCGCCTCTCGGTTGCAGCTACCCCATTTCTTTCTATTTTCTTGTTCCAAATTCTGCAACTTGCAGTTTCATTGGTTTTTCCCCAGAACGAGATAACCTGCGGGCTCTTTGCTTGCGAAGCTTTAATCGGGAAAGGCAATTGATTGTCCGCGATCATTGAGCGTAACACTGATGCGACCGTTTTATTCATCGGCACCACGGGTGCCCTTTCCTTGGATCGGATGATGCCGATCGATACCGCCGTCTCTTCGTGATCGCATTTGTTGACCGGGGGAACGAATTCGTCTTTTCGCTGTTCCGTGAACTCTCTCCCCTTGGCGACATGATTTATACTTGACATAATTTCAACACAACGATATTGTTGTGTTGATGATTCCTGGATTCAACATAGAAGGAGCGTTACCGGCGGGCGTGCATCGGGCGACGTGGAACGAGTTCAAAGCTCGGTATGGTGCAAATACGCACCGATCGCGGATAATTGGCGGAATGCTCGAAGCGTTAAGATCTCTCAAGGCCGCCGGATGTCAGACGGTGTATATCGATGGGAGCTTCGTAACTGAAAAAGCACTTCCGAATGATTTCGATGGGTGTTGGGATATACGAAATGTTGATCCCGCAAAACTTGACCCAATACTTCTCACCTTTGCGAACAGGAGAGCAGCACAGAAGGCGAAGTTTAAGGGCGAGCTGTTCCCTACGAGTATTCAGGCCGTATCGGGCCGGACCTACTTAGAATTCTTCCAACACGACTCGCGAACAGGAAATCGTAAGGGCATTGTCGAAATCGATTTACTAACGGAGACACTATGATTACCAACGAACGTCAGTATCGTATAACTAAGGCTCGCGCGGATGAGTTCGCTCACGCCTTACATGCTATGAACCTCAAGGAACGAGACCGGCAAGTCGATCCGATCATTTACGCAGCGGAGCTGGAAGGTCTAGCTAGCCAATTGGAGGATCTCCGGACTGACCTCCTGGAATATGAGGTAATCAAGTCGGGCAAGCTTCAGTCATTCGAAGTGACGAGATTCGATGAGCTTCCTGGCGTACTAATAAAGGCTCGCATAGCCCAAGGTCTGAGCCAGAAGAAATTGGCCGAACGGCTAGGTCTTAAAGAGCAGCAACTTCAACGGTATGAAGCGACAAATTATTCCTCTGCGAGCGTCGAGCGAATCGGTCAGGTGATTGACGCACTTGACTTGAAAGTTCACAAGGAAATCTTCCTGCCGTCGATCCCGACCACCCTTGAGCGGCTCTATAAAACCCTTACTCAATCAGGCTTTCCGAAGGAGTTCGTGAATACTCGATTGCTGTCCCCTGTGATGCGGGCAAACGTAGACGGCGGGTACAAAGACCGTGACCCTCAGCTTGTCTTGCGAGCTGCGTCCCGCATTGGCCGAGTTCTCAGCACTCCGGTAGCAAGTCTTTTCTCCGGCGCTCAATTGACATTCACGGACACGGCACTCGGAGCCGTTCGGTATAAAACGAGACGGAACGCGAATACCAAGAAGGTAAGTGCGTATACCGTCTACGCTCTCTATCTCTCGCACCTCACGGTAGATGCCACGATAGATCTTCCTAAGAAGACAGTTCCGACCGATAGTGCTGGATTTCGCAGAATGGTAATCGAGAAGGAAGGTAATTTGGATTTCAAAGCCGTACTCAAGATGGCGTGGAATCTCGGTATCGCCGTGCTACCCCTTCTAGATTCCGGTGCCTTCAACGGAGCGTGTATTCGAGAAAACGGAAGAAACGTAATCGCCCTTAAGCCAAATACTAAGTCTGTAGATCGATGGTTGATTGATCTTTTGCATGAGATATTTCACGCTGGAAAGGAGCCGAATAAACCCGAACGAGAAATAATTGAAGGAGATTTGAAAGAAAGGCTTGCGATGCCGGAGGAGGTTGACGCGACTGTATTTGCGAGCAATGTCTCACTCGATAATCGAGCGGAAAAACTTGCGGAACTGTGTGCAGACTTGGCTGATGGTAGCGTCGAGCGCCTAAAGCAAGTCGTTCCACGAGTGGCTCAGCAAGAAAGTGTTCCCGTCGGCGCGTTGGCAGATTATATTGCTTTCCGGTTGACTCAAGATGGAACAACCAACTGGTGGGGTAGTGCGACGAAGCTTCAGGACACGTCCCAGAATCCGTGGGAACTAGCGAGAGATGAGTTCCTGCAAAATGTAAACCTTGGCAATCTAAGTGAGATCGATCGCTCAATCCTCTTACAGGCATTGGCCGATCCGGAGGAGGTTTCTATCGATGAGTGATTCACGCGCGACAACAAGACCCAAGCCACTAAAATTGAAATGCTCGACTACGCAGTGCTCGGCGGGTCTTCATTATTTTCGCCAAACGAAGCAAATGCGTGCCGCGGGCAGTAATCCTACTTGCGCGGATTGCAACGCCGATCTCGTGGACTGGGAAAGTGTATGGGATAGAGATCCTTCTAAAATCGACAAAACCTTTCAGAATCTCAAGCATGAATATATCCGACACTACTATTGGCATCGCGCTTTCGATGAAAAGGCGATCAACTATGCCCGACGGAAAGGCAAGATCGCTCTAATGGCTGCTATCGAACCCAGACTTCAGTCGTGCATTTCCAAACCCGCCGATAGCTTTGACGGACGAAGGACCAATTGGGAAGGGAACCCGATTCACTACGCTCAACATGCAACAGCAACATGTTGCCGACGATGCATCGAAAAATGGTATGACATTCCCCGCGATCAAGAGTTAAACAAGGACGAGATGGAGTACTTCACCGGACTTGTAACGCGGTACATCGATGAGCGATTAACTGACCTTTCACCTGATCCGGAAAAGGTGCCGGCTAAACGGAGCAAGTAGTCTAATGACCCACCCAACAATTAATACGGATAAGCTTTCGGCAAAATTTCGCGAAATGGCAATCGATACCGATAGGAAAGCATTGCTGATGACACGGTTCACCGGTACTAAGCAAGAATCGGATTTCTCGGTTCCTGCAAACTGCGGAGGCTTTGGTCGGGTTCGTCACTTTGTTCGCGGTGGTGGAGGAGCGTGGCCCACGAATCCACTGCCGATTGATCCGGCATCCTCCAAACTTGGACTTGCCCACGGCGAGATGCTGCGTGCCCAAGTATTTCAGAATGCCGTTTGCAACTGGCGATGTTGGTACTGCTTCGTCCCCTTCAACCTTCTCGCGGGCGACCGGAGATATTCCGATTGGCTAACACCCGGCCAAATGATCGACCTCTATTTGAAAGAAGCTGACCGACCACAAATGATCGACTTAAGCGGGGGCCAACCTGACCTGACGCCAGAGTGGGTGCCGTGGATGATGGAGGAACTTGTTCAGCGGGAGATGTCCGACGCCGTATACCTCTGGTCTGACGACAACTTGAGTAACGATTATTTCTGGCGCTATCTGACTGAGCACGAGATTGAATCTATCGCGACGTATCGGAACTATGGCCGAGTATGCTGCTTTAAGGGGTTCACCTCAGAATCGTTTGCGTTCAACACCGCTGCAGATGGAGCTCTATTCCATCAGCAGTTTGATCTGTTCGGGCGACTTAAGGCGACTGGTATGGATCTCTATGCTTACGCAACTTTTACTACGCCCACTAGCGAAAATCTCGAGGACGATGTCAGGCGATTTGTTGACAGACTTCAACAAATCGCTGAGAATCTTCCGCTACGAACCATACCGTTGGAAATTGCCGTGTTTTCACCGGTCGTGGATCGCGTGAACGACTCCCGTCGTATCGCTATGGAGTATCAGTGGCGCGCAATTACTACGTGGCAGGAAGAACTTGAAAAGAGATTCTCAAGCGAACTCCGGTCTAGGCCAGTCAATGAGGTTGAATTGTGAATCACTCTACATCGGAGAAGGAATTTGAGAAGTTCGTAGATATGGAGGTAGTTCGATGTCTTTCAGGGGGCCGTCGCACCATTCAAGAGATAGTTGAGCAGGCCGCCGGAATTTACCCGAACGACGTATTGGACTCCCTGAGACGACTAAAAATGGAGCAGTCCGTTCTCAAAACGGAAGACAGCGATGGTGCGGCTGTTGCGGCCCAAGCGAGTCAACGAATTCTTATTCCACACCCTCTCGACTTTGACTGGCGATTTGCAAATGTAAGCTTGGGTCTCATTGCGAGATTGTGCATTGAGCGCACTTCGCCACGAGATACCTTGGCATTCCTCGGTGTACCGAGTGTTTTTCGCATTCAAGCCAAACTCAGCAGCCGTGTTCTTGCGTTGATTGACCGAAATGCTCATTTTTTTACTGCTTCTAGCGGGGTCGATCTTTATACGTCTTCAATACCGAAGGGGCCATTACCAGAGTTGCATTGTAGTCTAGTGATCGCAGATCCCCCTTGGTATCCGTCCGAAACTATCGCCTTTTTATGGGTCGCGGCGCAACTGTGTTCGATCGGTGGAACCATTTTGCTGAGTCTGCCTCCTATCGGAACACGCCCCGGAATCGAGATGGAACGAAACTTGCTGTTAGATCTGCTGCCAGACCTTGGGCTAGAGCTGGATCGACTGGATGCATCTGCACTGAAATATGAAACTCCGCCCTTCGAAGCGAACTCTCTTCAAATCGCCGGTCTTTCGGCGGTTAATTCCGATTGGCGGCATGGAGACTTGGCGATTTTTAGAAGAAGCGGTGGCCCTGTGAAATTGCCGCGTCCGAGTGTCGAGTTCGAGCCGCCAAACGAATGGGATGAATGGATTATTAGCGGGGTGCGAATTCGGGTTAAGAAGAAAATGAATTGCACCTTTGGAAGTCACGAGTTGATATCAATTGTCAAAGACAATATCCTGCACACAGTGAGTCGACGCGAACCCATTCGCGCGGCGGCCGACATCTGGACGTCGGGCAACCGGATATTTGCTTGCGAAAACACGTATCCAATAACAATTGTCCTTGACGCGCTGCGAGATAACGTTGTGTTCAGTGCTTCGGCTGCGGCTCAATGTCTAGGTCGTTCGCTTCTGTACGAGGAAGATGTGGCACTTAGTTCGTTGGCTCATGAGATAAAGAAACTTGTCGAAAAGGAACGCGTCGAGAATAGAGGCCACGGCTATTACTAATGTCTGATTGGAAAGAGGAAATGTTACAACACGTTGAAAAGGCCTTGCTTTCGGATAGTCCGTGGCGAAATTACTTCTCAGAGCCTTCAGCGAAAATACACCTTGCGATCCTGGTGGAACCTTACCTCACGTACATGCTCGACGGACGAAAAACGATTGAGAGCCGATTTTCGGTAAAAAGGTGCGCGCCGTTCGAACAAATCGGAGCGGGTGACATTATTCTATTGAAGAAGACGGCTGGCCCGATAGTTGGGATTTGTCGGGCTCTTAACGCCTGGTTTTATAGCATCGAACCTGAAAGCTGGGAATCCATGCAGCATTTTTCCGCAGAAATTTGCGCGGAAGATCCTAACTTTTGGGAATCGAGACGTCACGCGTCATTTGCCACTTTGATACGCGTTCATGATGTCGAGTCCATTGATCCGATCCCAGTCAAGAAACGTGACAGACGGGGATGGGTAGTTGTAAGGGAAAAGACATTGTTTTAATGCGTGACATAGTCTTTGCGTTTGCTGGCCATATGAGAAGTGGCAAATCGACGATTGGTCGCGAACTGGCCGACCGATGTGGATATGCCTACGCGAGTTTCGGCGACTATATTCGGAGTGTTGCAACGAAGCGTGGGCTCGACGCACATAGGTCAACACTCCAAGAGCTCGGCGCCCAACTAGTCAGAGACCCGGTCGGCCTTACTCAAGCTGTAATTTCTAATGTACCCAACTTTCGCTGTGGTGACGGATTGGTGATTGACGGCGTACGTCATTTGGCAGTCAACGAGGAGCTCCGTAAGGTGGTTGCCCCTTGGAGGTACTTATTGGTTTTTGTCGATACCGAAGAATCGATTCGGATGACTCGAATGGCATCCGACATTACAACAGAAGATGTCGCCGCCGCAATGGAGCATGAGGCAGAAAGTGAGATCGACGGCCTACGGCCTGTCGCCGATATTCTTATTGCTTCGGATGAAAGTATAGCGACGACTTCCCTCGTGAAACGAGTTTTAGATTTAGCGAATTGATTTCCTTCCTCACCGAATCCTCTTGAAATTCTGGATCGCCCCATAGTGTCCCAGGCAAAACCTTCCAAGAGGTAGAATCTTGTTAATGGGTCCATCATGCGGATTAAATCTTGCTAACTCTGCATAATACCATCACCCAAATAATCAGTAGTTTATTTGGGACATTAAGTGTCCCGATTAGTCATATTGGGGCATAAAACAAATTAATTGGGACACATGCAGTTCAAATCACCCTTTACAATGTCCCAATTAGCCGCTTATAATGTCCCAATTAGCTAAATGGGACATAATCGACCCCTATGTAAAACCGCGGAACGGCTATGAAGAAAGGAGAAAAGAAAGCCCAACTCGAATCTCTCATCATGCGTTTGTTGAACGAGGCTGACGAGGTTAGTATTCGCTCGGTCGCAGATGCCGCCGGGGTTCCTAACGATGAAACTGAACGCAAGGCGATTCGCAGAGCCTTGGCGTCACTGACAAGACAAAACCGGATTGTGCCGAAAGGTGCTGCTCGCTCGCGCGTATACGTTCTATGCGAGGAAGATCCCGAATTGGAAATGCCTCGGGAGACAGGTGAACGCGTCGGAGCGTCGGTCCCGAAAGTTGGCGATGTTCTTAAAGGGATCAACGTCTCCCCGGAGTCGAGAGACCTATGGAACTACGTCACCCAAGCTCTCGCCGAGCGCTCACCTGTCGGGTACATTCAGGAGTTCTTGCTCTCCTATGAACCGAACGAAACTTTCTATCTGGCAGCCGAAGAACGCCAAAAGCTGAAAACGCTCGGACAGGTCGAGGCCGTCGTTCGGCCGGCCGGCACCTACGCCCGAAACATATTGGATCGTCTGCTGATCGATTTGTCTTGGAACTCCAGCCGTCTGGAGGGGAACACGTATTCACTGCTTGAGACCAAACGATTGATAGAACTCGGCGAAACGGCGACAGGGAAGGAAGTATCCGAAGCCCAGATGATCTTAAACCATAAAGCGGCGATCGAATACATAGTCGAATCGGCCGAGGAAAACGGGATCACGTCACTTGAGATCTGTAGCATTCATGCACTACTCTCGGAAAATCTGCTCGGGGACCCAGCTGCGTCCGGGCGGCTGCGGTCGATCATAGTAGCGATCGGCGGCTCGACATATGTTCCTCTCGAAAATCCACAGCTGATACGTGAGTGTTTCGAAATCTTTATCGAAAAGGTCAACCGGATCGAGGATCCGTTCGAGCAGTCGCTATTTTCGATCATCCACCTGTCGTATCTGCAGGCATTCGAGGACGTGAACAAGAGGACCGCGCGTCTCGTCGCGAACATCCCCCTGATCAAGAAAAACCTGAGGCCGCTTTCGTTCATCGATGTCGATGAAGACGCCTATGTCTATGCCCTTCTCGGCATTTACGAAAATAACGATGTCAGTCTGATTCGCGATCTGTACATCTGGGCCTACAATCGCTCGTCGCAACGATACACGGCGATCCAGCTTGCCATGGGCGAACCAAATTTTCTGAAGTTGCGGTACCGTGCGCAGATTCAGGAAATTGTGAGATCGATGATTTTAGATCGCGTTACGGGCGACGACCTCGTGCCTTGGATCCACGCTTCAATTGATGCGAGCACAATTGCGGAAAGCGAACGCAAAGAGGTCTTCAGTCTGATCGAGCAGGAGATTGTGAGCTTACATGATGGAAACGTCGCACGGTTTAAGGTCCGTCCGAGCGAATTTCAGGCGTGGAAGAAATTGCAGTGAGAGTAGAAGGAATGGAGCGGCGGGAAGGAGGATAGCCGAGCAGATTATGTCGTTTTAATCCCTTATTAACGTAGCATCGTGGTTCAATGTGACATTCCTTATTCACACATGTCTTCTTCACCGATCTAGGTTTTAACGCACTCAAGGGTTCGTTGTCACCGTACGTTAACGATGTGCGACGGCTTCTTCCGAAGTTTATGGATTTCACCGAATGGATTGAAGAGATGCAGTTGGAAGCGTCTAAACAGGTCGCGAAACTCGAAGAGATCGGCAGGAGCTCAAATGCCGAAAAGCTTTTCGTTTCGACGCTCCTGACAATGAGCATAGGCCCGGCGTCGGAAATCTCTGAAGCCACACACGGAACGGTACCTGTCAAAACCGAAGTCCTGGCGTATCACCTCTACCCGTTCTTCGGAGCATCCGACGAGGATATCTCACCCGTCGAAGTGGAGGTCTGCAAAGCCGCTACTGATAAAATCCTGGCAGCGAATGGCCTTCTAATAGAAGTCGGCTCAGAAGGGGATGATCCCTCCGCGTCACTGGCCAGACAGATCGAGCGGCAAGCGCGGATTGTTCGGGGTTCCGCATATCAGGAACAAACAGCCAGCGAGATAATCGAAGTGCAGGGCCGATTCGACGGATGGTTCGAGGCAAAGGTCGGCATTTCCCCGACACGGGCTCAAGAAGCACTTTGGAAGATATATGAACACGGGAACGCGTTCGTTCGCTCAAACATCGAAGGGGTGTTCGCGGAAGCTTACACATACGAGAAAGAGTGGCGACGCGTCCAGAAAATCAAACCTGATCGCCGGACTGCAAAAGAGCGCGCCTTTGCGAGCGCTCTGCCTAAAAAGGAATACGCGATGCAGTACGGGTGGGTCCAGAAAATGTCCGAACTAGGTTTCTTGAATTACCCGGTTCATCTTCAAACACAGGGATTTACGGATCCGGAAGTCGCCGGCCTTGAGCAATTGATCGGGATGACCCAGGCTAAGAGGGCTGGCATGGCGGACGTGGTAGAGGTGAAACAGAGCCCGCTCTTTTTCCTGAATGACAAACGAGTTGTCCTCGTCGATATTGCGAACGCAATGGACGCGCTGTGGGACGCTTTGGAGTCGGTAGCCCGATCGGATCAGGCATTTCATGATGGCAAATATCAAGTGCACAAGGGAAAGTGGCTTGAGGGTAAGTCGGTCGAGTATCTTTCGAGAATCTTTCCGGCTGAATCCATCTACGATAGCCTTTCATACCCAGACCTAGCGAAAGGGGCAGGTTCGACTACCGAACTGGACATCGCAGTCGCTTGTGGGCCGTTTTTGATCTTGGTTGAAGCGAAAGCCAAACAGTTTCGGCTGGAAGGTCAACTCGGCGATGTGGGCCGTCTTCGCACGGACATCAAAAAAAACGTCCAGGACGCTTTCGAACAGGCGAAAAGGGCGGCAGATTACATTGAGGCCACCGACGTGCCGGAATTTACTGAGATCAAAACGGGTCGTAAGCTGCGAATCAATAAATCAAGGCTCAAAAAGACCTTCCTAATGACGGTCTCTTTGCACCAGCTAGCTGGACTGGCAACAACTCTCGCCGTGTTTAAGGACCTCGGACTATTCAGCGGAAGTGAATATCCGTTCTCGATCTCAATCGCGGATCTCGATTTCGTTACAGAGTTCGTGAGACACCCTGACGTTTTTCTTCATTACATTAAGAAGCGACTGGAGGTGCAGCAGATCGATGTCAGCATCTTAGTTGATGAGCTTGACTTTCTTGGAGCCTATCTAGATACGCGATTCGCTAGACCGTATTTTTGGGAGAAGCATGGGACCGATTTCAACGCCATCTCGATCGGAGGGTTTTCAGCCGCGTTTGACGACCTGATGCTCTTCAGACGAGGATTGATCACGGACGAGCCTAAGATCGCATTGGACATCCCGCCGGAGATCACGGAAATTTTCGGCCAGTTACGAGATACTGACAACGACCATTCGAGCCAAGTAGCATTTGAAATCCTCGGATTAACGAACAATGTTTTGCGGGCGATCGGACAGCTATTGCGGGAGATCAGAGCGGCAGAACTTATTTGGGGAAACATTCGCCGTCAGGCACTGGTCGTTGACGATGTTGTCATCATCGGAACAGCCGCAGTAGGAGTTCCCCCCGCTGAGCTCATTCGCCGTTCGAAAGAGATCGCCAAGATCGAAAAGTATAGGCGACGGGCCACATTGGCGTTCACATTGGCAGTGGCTCCTGGTGATAAGGCCGCTGTTTTCGCCTACATAGACTGTACCGAAGAGCCTTGGGTATACAATATCCAGGTGGAACGATTAATCGCTGCCGAGCCACCGAAAGCTCCGGTTGCACCGTCGAGACTGCCAAAACCAAATGAAACATGCTTTTGTGGAAGTGGGCGGAAATTCAAGAAATGTTGTGCCGGAAACCTGAATCGTTGAAGGCGATACAATGAATCTTAGAATTCCAGATGGGAGCCTATGAGATTCGATCGACGATTCAGCGTCAAAAGTGAGTGTAGTAGGAAATGTAGAAGGTTTGTGCAGTTTCCTGCTGCTACCCAGTGAACGCGAAGTCAAGTAAGTGTTGCAAATACAAATAGATAACACCGTGTGCTACTGAGTGGAAAGCTAATTGGAACGATTTGTAATCATCAGGTCGGGGTCTAATCAAGCCGCTTTACCGCTTCAAGCATCAGTTCATCATCGGTCTCCGCATAGATATTTGTGATGCTCATGTCTGAATGAGCAAATAGGTTTTGAACAATCAGCGGATTGGTGTTTCGGCGAATTAATTCGCTTGCGAAGTAGCTGCGAAGATCATGGAAATGGTAGTTTTCCTCACGAGTTCCGCCTTCTCTATTTATTTTTGCGCGAACGAGAATCGCGTGCCATCGTTTGCGGAAATCTGTGACCGGAAATGGGAGTTGCTTATCTGCGATCATGTCACGTAGGACCTCTGCGGCAGTTGCATTGATCGGGACAGAACGCGGAGGCCGGCCTTTGGATCTAATGACCCAAACGCGCTCATTCTCGAAGTCGATTACTTCCTCGTCCAGAGCCAGGAGTTGACCTCGTCTAAGCGGCATATTGACTGCCAGCGTTACTAGCCTGTAGAGTAGCGGATCAGACTCAAGTTCCTTCCAAAAAGCCTCTTTTTGAGACGCCGTGAGCAAACGCTTTCTCGGAGGTGGTTCTGGCAGCGCTTTGACGTACTGCATTGGGTTCCGATCAAGGATTCCTTCTTCGCAAGCAAGGCTAAAAATCTTCGAAGCAGTCGACATTATACGATTTATCGACGAAGCAGAGATCCCTGACTTTTTGTTTCTTTTGTTTGACCTAGCTTGAAGTCTAGCCCGACAGTCGCGGCAATCTTGCGGAGTGATGGTATGAAGCGGCTGCTTCTTGAAGTAGCCGAGTAACAACCGAATATATTGATTCTTCGCAACCTTATTTACGTTGTTTTGCTCAACATACTTTCGGTATGTCGAATCGACAAAATTCTCAAATGTTGTAGTCGTATCAGTTATGCCATAGGCCTTATCAAACAGTTGCTTGACGAGCTGGCGTTCCGCAAGTTCTGCTTCTTCGCGAGTTCGAGCTTCCGGTATCACTTGATGAATAATTTTCTGTCCTTTGATTCGCCGGTAAACCCACCACCGAGCTTTCGCATAAGATGGATGCTTCGATGTCACGCGTTTGCTATTGAATCGCTTGTAAACTGACATAACTACAAATTTGATAACCATGCATCTACTTCTGAACGGTTGAATGTTGGTCTTCCGACGCCGTGATGAGGAAGTCCGTTGTAGCGCATCCATCGATTGATCGTCGCACTAGATTTCTTGAGATACTTCGCGACTTCGGCTTTCGTCATGATTTCGGGAGGCTTTGAAGAATGTATTGCCCTTTCGATCGCTCCGGCTATCGACATATCAATTAACCTCACTAATTCCGTCTTTTCTATCGTTATGATTTCCACCATTCCTGTAGACCTCCATCATTCAAATTGGCAAGGCACGTGCCGAACATATTTGCCGGTTTTTGGGCAATCTACTTCTCAAAGATTGCAAAAATGCAACAACTGGCACGACTTTGCACCGAGTCGGAACATTCATGAACCATCGTGATATGAAATGAAAAACTGTTGGAAGTTTTGAGCGGAAAAAAGGCGTGACAAAAAAGTGCAACCAACCTGCAACCAAGTTGCAAAAAAGGGGCTTTCAGAAATCGCTGAAAGCCCCGTCTTTATTGGTCGGGACGACTGGATTCGAACCAGCGACCTCTCGCACCCCAAGCGAACGCGCTACCAGGCTGCGCTACATCCCGAAATCGAATTTTAAGATTATTGTTACTGCGGCAAAATGTCAACCCTGAGCATGATCAGGCGTGAGTTCCCGGCGGTGATTTGAGTATTTCCCGCAACTCAAGCAACTGTGAAGCAAGAACCTTTAATGCCTCACGCTGATCTCCGCTGAATTCCGCTTGTCCCGGCGGTGCAGCGAATGGAAGCGGTGGTTCGAGACCAAGCTGTCCGTCAAATAACGACGGCGGTACGTTTCGCACTTGTTTGGGCACCTCAGCGACTGCTACGGGTGCTATTTCCGGTGCCGGAGCCTTGGGCTTATTGCCCTCGCGAGCTTCAAGCTGTAACTTCTTGATAGCGCCTGCAATGGTAAACATCTCTTTGTACAAGAGCTGTTTGATCCGCAACGCGATCTCCACATCGCGCCGACGGTAGCTTCGCTGGCCGCTCTTATTTTTTTGCGGCGAGAGCATCGGAAACTCAGATTCCCAATAGCGCAGAACGTGGGCCTGCACCCCGACGAGTTCGCAAACTTCGCCGATCTTGAAGAAAAGCTTTTCGGGAATTACTGTTGTTTCTTGTGTCATTGAACTGCCGGTTGTGTTAAAGTTTTGTATAAGTAAACAGCCGTTATTGTATGTGTTTATTGCAGTTGTGTCAACACCAACATGAGCCGAAGCGAGCTTGAGTTCATCCAAAACATTAAGAGCAAATTCTCGCTTACTAAAGTGGGCGACGACTGTGCCATTCTGCCCAAACACGACAAAACCGATCTTTTGATGACCGCAGACATGCTCGTCGAGAACATCGATTTTCGTCTCGATTGGACAACTCCCGAATTCCTCGGCCACAAAGCACTCGCCGTTTCGCTGTCAGACATTGCCGCTATGGGCGGCAAGGCGGTGTGGTCGATGCTCTCGATCGGTGTTCCCGAAAACTTGTGGAAAACTGATTTCGTAGATAGATTGTACGACGGATGGTTCGCTTTAGCCCGAGAATTCAGCGTCGAACTAGTCGGTGGCGATGTATCACGCACGCCTGACAAGGTTGTTATTGATTCGATAGTAGGCGGCGAGGTGGACAAAGGCCGCGCGATCTTGCGTTCGACAGCTAAACCCGGCGATGCTATTTTCTTGACCGGAACACTCGGCGGCGCCGCTGGCGGTTTGAAATTGCTCGAAAGTGGAGCACGAAACACTGACGGTCTGCTGCTAAAACAGCTTCAACCCGAACCTCAATTGATCAACTCTAATCTATTGCAAAAATTGGGGATAGCAAATTCGATGATCGACATTAGCGATGGCCTTTCATCCGACTTGAGACATGTTTGCGAAGCGAGCGGCGTAGGTTCATTGCTAACGGCCGAAAGACTGCCGATACATGCCGATCTGCCTGCTCATTTCCCGGCAGATGAATGCTTTGATATGACCCTGAATGGTGGCGAAGATTTTGAGCTACTTTTTACTGTTTCGAAAAAAAATATTTCGCACTTGGATTTGCCCCAATTTACCCGCATCGGCGAAGTGACGTCAAACGTTGGTATCATTGAACTTAGCATTGACGGCTATACGCGCGTTTTACAGCCAAAAGGCTACCAGCATTTCTAGCAAATTTCGCACCTTTTCAAAGAAGTTTGAAAAAAAACGCTTGACAAGCGTTTTTAAGCTGTGTTTATACTTCAACTCGCTCGCACTGCGAGGCGAATTTTTTTGGAGTTGATTTTTATGATTCGGAATTTAGAACATACATTTGCGACAACCGCTTGGGCAGTCGGCCGTGATATACGGCAGAGTTTTGTCTTCGGCGGAGCAATGTGTCTATGTCTCGAAAATATGAATTATCAGCCCAAACCGAACGGCACGGATCGTTCGTTACAACCAGATTGATCTTGCGGGAGCGGCGTTCCCGCTCCCGAAACATCGAAAGTAAACGCGAGAATTCGCGTTAGAAGTTTTTAGGAGCGGTTACGCCCGGGATATTAGAGGCCCGAGAGTAGCCGCTCCTTTTACTTTTGATGTTTGAAAACTGAATAGCCTAAACAGTGGTCGGTTGTCAGTGGTCGGTTGTCAGTAGCAGAAGAAATCTTTGCGACTGACGACAGACCATTGACAACCGACCACTTCAAAAACACGCATCGGTCGTCTATCGGCAAAGACAGGCAGTCTGTAAAACTGTCGCTCTCGTTAGCTGCGAAGGTTCGAATCCTTCCCGGTGCACCAATTTTAACATCTGGAAACGTGGCGAAATGGTAGCCGCAACTGTTTGCTAAGCAGTCGGGATCAGATCCTGTGCAAGTTCAAGTCTTGCCGTTTCCGCCAACAAACTAAAATGGGGACGTAGCTCAACGGAATCAGAGCAGCTGAATACGAATCAGCAGGCTGCAGGTTCAAATCCTGCCGTCTTCACCAAATCAGTACGCAATAGCAGGGGCACTAGGCAGTATTTGCGAGATCACTCCGACTACCGCCTACTGCCGCTGCCAATTGCCCACTCTCTTTTCGGGGTCGTCTAATCGGCAGGACGTCTGGCTTTGAATCAGAAAATACAGGTTCGAGTCCTGTCCCCGAAGCCAAAACCAGTGGTCAGTCGTCAGTGGTCAGTTGAAGCGACTTGCTGACAACTGACAACTGACCACTGACCGCTGTTCCAGAGCGTTCCGCAGCGGCTATACGGGCTTGTTTTGGAAACAAGTGTTCGCAGGTTCGAATCCTGCCGCTCTGACCAAAATCCCAGTTTCGAGTTCAAAGTTTCGAGTTCCGAGTTGTTCCCAGCCTAACGCGGAACTTGGAACTTGGAACTTGGAACTTGGAACTTGGAACTATTTTTCGCACGGGTGGCCAAAATGGCAAAGGCATCGGTCTTAGAAACCGAAAATTGTGGGTTCGAATCCCACCCTGTGTACCAATTTTTCGGGGACGAATGCAAAGTCGGCGAGCAAGCAGCCCTTCAAGCTGTTCCTAGCGGGTTCGAGTCCCGTCGTCCCTTCCAAGCATTTGCGGGTATAGCCAAGCGGCCAAAGGCGGCGGTCTGCAAAACCGCTAATCATCGGTTCAAATCCGTTTACCCGCTCCAAAACTTAAGTTCCAAGTTCCAGGTTTCGAGTTTTTTGACTCGGAATTTGGGACGCGAAACTCGGAACTGATTCATGTGGTTCGTAGCTCAATCGGTAGAGCTTCTCACTGTGAATGAGACGGTTGCGGGTTCAAATCCCGCCGATCCACCCAAATCGCTCAGAGTGCAAGCTTTAGCTTGTCTCAACGCGAGGGGCAAACAAGCCAAAGCTTGCACTCTAAATCCGGGGCCGTGGCAGAAAGGCGTATGCACTTCCCTGTCGAGGAAGACGATGACGGTTCGAGTCCGTTCGGCCCCGCCAATTCTATTTTCGATTTTCGATTAATCCAAAATCTAAAATCCCCAATCCAAAATCCAGTTTGGACGTTTAGCTGAGACAGATTAGCATCGGTCTGAAAAGCCGAAGAGCTTGGTGCGATACCAAGAGCGTCCACCATATCAGAACCACTTGCGGTAGCGGGTGGTTGAACATTAGCCAAATTCAAATCAATTAAGGAGAAAACCCTATGTTTGCAATCAAGAGTCCAGCGAACTATGCACCACTCGCGACGTGACCGTTCCGCTTTTCCTAGTTAGCTGAACAAGTGTCGCGTTTTATCAACATTTTTCAGCAATTTATCTACGAGGAAAAGAAAATGAGTAAGAAATATCACGTTCGGGAACGCACGTTCCTGAATCTTCACGCCGACATGCGAGCCTATATTATCGCTATCGTCGAGGACACACGGCACATACAAACGTGTTGCCGCGACCACCGTTACCGCGGTGAGATCGTCCTAAAAATGTCCGATTGTTTTGACGACATCGCTCTCGATTTCGACCTTTCAAATAAGGAAGAACGCGAGAACAGCCTGTTCAAGATACGCAAGATAGTCGAAGTTTTGACCGCCTTTCGCGACGCTATCGAGAGCGAGGCTATCTCTATCGAGAACCGGGAAACGGTGAATCTACATGAACGGGCAATGGCCGCAGTTCACTAGCTCGATCTCCCACAGCGCACCGGCCGTTCTGCCGTGGAACGGCCGGTAAATAACAGTCTTACCCATACAAACGCGTCCGCCGCGTACGGCGACGACGTTCGAACAAGTAGACAATTTCTGTCTCTTCGCTTAACAGCTTGCTTGTTGGTTCGTCTGTCGATGCTGTCACGCGGCCGCGTTTGCCCTCATATTAACTCGATCGGTGGCCAAGTTGGTTAAGGCACTCGCCTTTTAAGCGAGGTAGAGCGGGTTCGAGTCCCGCCCGATCGACCAATTTCTGCGGTGTAGTTCAACGGGAGAACAACGGTCTCATAAACCGTGAGATGAAGGTTCAATTCCTTCCGCCGCGACCATATTTTTCCGGCGAATGCCGAAGTGACTACATGGATAGAGCGTCTGATCATTAGTTCAGAAGGTCGCTGGTTCGATCCCAGCCATCTCGAATTTTATCGGGACGTAGCTCAGTAACAATCTGTCACTTCACTTTTGTCGCCGATCCATTTCTTTGACAGGTAACTCAGATGGTAGAGTGCCCGAGTGTTAATCGGGTTGTCGCGGGTTCGAGCCCCGCCCTGTCAGCCAATTCTCTTGCGACGTAGCTTAATGGCAGAGCAGAGGATCGATAATCCTCCGACAAAGGTTCGATTCCTTTCGTCGCAACCAAATAATCTCGGCGAATGCAGAGAGGACTACATCATTGCTAATGACGAGGTCGCCGGTGCAATTCCGGCCGTCCTGAAACTGACAGGACGTAGCTCAGCAGTAGAGCACGCATGTCTTTTCGATACTTGTCGCCGATCTTTTCGCAGCGAATGCAGACGAAACTACATTTGATCCGTATGTTGCCGGTTCGATCCCGGCCGCGGTTTTTCTCAAAACTGCGTAGCTCAATTGGTAGAGCAGCGAGAAACGTTTCGCCGCCCCTTTGTCGCTGCATCACTTATTCGGGTGAATGCTGAATATGACTACATCCACCACGTGGCCGGCATCCGTGCCGTCCGAGCGCTTCGCGGAGTCAGGAAACTCCGGTGATCCTAAGCTGTTCACGCGCAAAACTGTCATTTTAAATTTTGTCACCCGATCTCAATTTTTCAATCGCTCCAAATGGAATGCGAATTTTTTGTCCAAGAAGGAGGTAATCATCATGTCTAATAAATCTGTCTTTCGTTCCCTGGTGGGTATGTTCACGCCAAAGGCCGATATTATCAATAACGCCGGCGGGCTTGCCTACAAGCTGTCGCCAAAACAAGCTCTTGCACAGTACGCTGCAACTGGCTGCTTTAATCGGACGTTTTACACCGATGCTCACGAACAGCTCGACGCAGTACTTGCGCTTGTAAACGAGGTCGAAGCCGACTTCGTCGCCAAGACCGCCGTTTTCGCCCGCGAAAACGGTTTTATGAAGGACATGCCGGCATTGCTGGTTGCCGTCCTTTCGGTCAAGGATAAGGAACTTTTCGAAGCGGTTTTCCCACGTGTTATCGACAACGGTAAAATGCTGCGAAACTTCGTCCAGATCATGCGTTCGGGCGTAACGGGCCGTAAATCGCTCGGTTCCCTGCCAAAACGTATGGTTCGCGAGTGGTTTGAAAAACGTGATGCCGAAAAGATTTTCAAACAGTCGGTCGGTCAGTCGCCTTCGGTTGCGGATATCCTGAAAATGGTTCACCCGCGTCCTGACGGGGCTGAGCGAGAGGCTCTTTACGGATACTTCATCGGCCGCGATATCGACGCTGATGAGCTGCCCGAGATCGTTAAACATTTCGAGCGATTTAAGGCCGGTGACTCGGTCGAGGTTCCGAATGTTCCATTCCAAATGCTGACGGCACTGCCGCTTGGTGAGAAAGAATGGACTTCGATCGCGCGAAACGCTCCGTGGCAAATGACGCGTATGAACCTGAACACGTTTCAGCGTCACGGCGTTTTTGCCGATCGCGAAATGGTTATCTTGATCGCGGAACGCCTGCGTGACCGGGAAGCGATTCGCCGTTCGCGTGTTTTCCCATATCAGCTTCTTTCTGCCTTTAAGGCGGCCGAGGCGAATGCGGGAATGCCGCGTGAGATCACCGAAGCACTTCAGGACGCGATGGAGATCGCGACCGAAAATATCCCGGCGATCGATGGCAAGGTTTGGATCTTTCCCGATATTTCGGGCTCGATGCATTCGCCGGTTACAGGTTACCGAAAAGGTTCGACTTCCTCGGTTCGCTGTGTTGACGTTGCGGCTCTGTTCGCGGCGGCGATACTGCGAAAAAATCCAACGGCGGAGGTAATTCCGTTCGAGACCAAGGTCGTCGATATTCGTCTGAATCCTCGCGATTCGGTTATGACTAATGCAGTCAAACTCGCGAGCCTCCCCGGCGGCGGAACTAACTGCTCCGCACCGCTTTACGAGCTTAACCGCCGCAAAGCCGCCGGTGACCTGATCGTCTACGTTTCGGATAACGAATCTTGGATCGACTCGCCGAACTACGGACGCTTTGGCGGAAGTGGGACCGAAACGATGAAACAGTGGAACGAGTTCAAATCGCGTAACCGCGATGCAAAACTTGTCTGCATCGACATCCAGCCAAACGCTCACACCCAGGCGCAGGAACGTGCCGACATCCTAAACGTCGGCGGATTTTCGGATCAGGTGTTTACGCTTGTCTCGGAATTCGCAAACGGAAACATGGACGCCGGACACTGGGCCGGTGTGATCGACTCAGTCGAGCTCTAACGACTGGAGCGGCAAGCATCCCTGCTTGCCCTGATTCGGATCCAAGCAGGATGCTTGCCGCTCCAGTCAAATCTTGGCGAATGCGGGTCGGGAGTACATGGTAAATGCCTTAACCGGCTAGCGAGTTCGACTCTCGCCCGCCTGACGGCGGAACTCTCACCAAACCTTGTCGCCATCTTATTTTTCAGGGACGAATGCGGAAATGATTACATTGTCTGTAAAACAAAACGGTATCATTTTATCTCTTGTCGTCCCATTTTTTGTTCCGTGAAACACGTTTGTGTGAGGTGGAACGGAACAAACTATTTTCATAATCAAAGGAGGATTTATGCCACATAACAAACTAAATATCAGCGGAGCGAAGGCCGAAGTCCTCTCGTGGGTCTCTCACGGGCTGACTTTTGACGAAGAAAACATGCTCCGCAACGTATCGAGGCTGCCTTGTATTTACAGGCACGTCGCTCTGATGCCGGACGCACATCTGGGCAAAGGCTCGATGGTCGGTTCGGTCATTGCTACGAAAGATGCCGTGATCCCGGCGACGGTCGGTGTTGATATCGGCTGCGGGATGATGGCGGTCAAGACGCCGTTCAAGAGCGGAATTCTCGATCGCAAGATGGCCGAGTTACGTCACGAGATCGAGCGTGCTATTCCCGTCGGATTTAACTGGTACAAGGAATCGGTTGACGACGCTTCGCGTTGGGACGGCTGGAATACGTTTGACGATCTGCACGCCGGTATCCAAAAGCTCAAACGCAAAGCGATGGTACAGCTCGGGACGCTCGGCGGCGGAAACCACTTTATCGAGGTTTGCCTCGATACTGAGGACAACGTCTGGCTGATGCTGCACTCGGGTTCGCGAAACATTGGCAAAGAGCTTGCCGAGCGTCACATCGCGACCGCCAAAACGCTGCATCGCCTCAACGAACTGCCGTCGCCTGACCTAGCGTACTTTATTAAAGGCACGAACGAGTTCAAAGCCTATTGGCACGACCTCGACTGGGCTCAGAGCTACGCGATGAAAAACCGCGAGATCATGATGAAACGTCTGCTCAAGTCATTCAACCGAATGTTCAATAATGAGAAGGCGTTTCGACCTGAGATCACGGTCAACTGTCACCACAACTACGTCGCGGTCGAGGAGCATTTCGGCTGCAAGGCCTATATCACCCGAAAGGGTGCGATCAACGCCGCCGAAGGCACGTTTGGCATCATTCCGGGCTCGATGGGCGCGAAATCGTTCATCATTAAAGGTCTCGGAAACCCGATGTCGTTCAACTCATGCTCGCACGGTGCGGGACGTAAAATGTCGCGTACCAAGGCAAAGTCGAAATACACCATCGACGATCTGGCGAAACAAACCGCCGGCGTCGAATGCCGCAAAGACAAAGGCGTAGTCGATGAGATCCCCGGTGCCTACAAAGACATCGAGGAAGTAATGCGAGCCCAATCCGACCTAGTCGAGGTCGTAGCAGAGATCAAGCAGGTGATCTGTGTGAAGGGTTAGTTAGGAGTTACGCCCTAGATGTGAAACCAAAAGAGGCGTAACTCTTTTAATCATCAATGCAAACAAGAAGCATCGTTCGTCCAGTTGGTTCAAGACCTCCGGCTTCCAACCAGATGACGTCGGTTCGAATCCGACACGATGCTCCAACTTAAGCGGTGAAATTACAGATTACCGAATCCGCCGACGTCTGCTGACGGTCCGTAGATCGACGGAACGGTTCTGTCATTGAGTCGAAGGTAAACGGAAAGCTGGCCGCGGTGATGAACAAGGTGATTGATCGTCGAGCTGATTGTTTCGCCAACTGGCGATCTCATCAGGACGTTTTCTCCATGCCTTAGAACAAATTCTTTAGTCAGATCTTCGTCCGTCATCTCGGTAAGAGACTTCCGAGCGAGTTCCATGGCTTCGTCAAAATGATCGAGCAATTCGTCCCTCGTTTTGCCCTGAAACTGCTCGTAGGTCTCGAAATCGATCAAATTGAATTCGATCATGTGCTGAATCCAACGCGGCATGTCGGAAACGAGTAAAGCCAGATATCCGAGCTGCATCGATTTTTCGTGCGGTTTCCAGTCGAATTTATCGAACGGTACATTTTCGAGACATTCGCGTGTCGCTTTCTCCTCTGCGTTGAGTTCGCGTAAATACTCGGCGCCGAGAACAGATTTAGGTGTTGATATGTTTGTCATGATTCCTCCGTATGTATCCGGAATAATTTGCCTTCTAGTCCGATAAAATAAAAAAGGAGAGCCGATCAACCCGGCCTTTTGCGTCGATATTGCGAAGCAGATCTATTGGTATATTGTTGGTGATGGGTTTGGTTGTCCCTTTGGCGAAGAAGGGTCATCTCCCGGAGGCTTGGGTGTCGAACCCGGGCCCACGGTTGGTGACGGCAGCGGGTCCGATGGATTCGCCGGAGTCGCTGTCGGTGCAGGAGTTGGTGTCGGATCTGACGGATCGACCGGTGTCGGCGTGATCTTAGGATCGACCGGGCTCGGCGAAGGTGTCGGTGTTCCGAGTATCTGGTTCGTCGGCTTCGGAGCCGGAGTCATGAGCGGATCGGGCGTGGCTGGCGGTGTCGGTGTCGGCATGCCGGTCGCACGATACTCGTTTGAAATTGTGGTTGCGATAATCCCTGAAATTAGAAATAAAAGTGTTGTTATTGCCAGAACTGTCTTCTTAAACATAATGCCTCCTTTTTCGCTCGCGTTCACCTTTAGGCTACGCCGAGCCGTTGAAGCCGTATGTACGACAGGACACACTGATGATTTCTTTAGAAACACCCTTTAAGAGATTGTTACGCAAACCTATATGGTTCTTGCGTTGAACAGCGTTTGATATTACATTACCAAGAGAATAACAAGGAGGAAAGAGTGCTGCTAACTAGTCGTGTATTACTGTTAAATTTTTCGTACGAGCCGCTCGGAACTGTGGGCGTGGCTCGTGCTGTGTGTCTGTGGTTTCGCGGAGCGATCTTTGTCGAAGAAAACGACGGCGATAATGTTCTGCATTCTCCTTCTACGACCTTTCCGGTTCCGTCGGTCGTTCGCCTGCGTCATTATGTTCATGTTCGCCGTAATTCGCGCGAAACTACGATGAAGCGTGCGCGTATCTATATTCGCGACCGTTATCGTTGCCAATATTGTGCCGAGCACAAACACGCGAAAGATCTGACGCTCGATCACATTTTGCCGCGAGCCCAAGGAGGCGAAAGCACGCCGCACAATCTCGTTTCGGCGTGTGTAAAATGCAATCAGCGAAAAGGCAACCGTACCCCGGAGCAGGCGAGAATGCCTTTGCTGACTTCGCAAAAACTTCTGCGTCTCGGCCTTGATCATGTTCTCTTGTGCCATTATGCCGAAAATCGTCCAGAATGGCGTAAATACCTGTTCATGGACGAATTCGACGCATTGCAGGAAACAAACGAAGCTTTGGCGGCGTAGTTAATACAGGCTATTCAGTTATAACAGAAGCGGAATGATCGAGAGATTCTCTTGGTCATTTTGCTTTTTTTAGTGAAAAGAAATGAAACGATACAAGAACGAAAACGAGATCGCCGAGGTCGTCCGCACATTTGAGGACGCCACGATCAGCCGGGACGAATGGAAACACGCCGAGCATCTGACCGTCGCTCTTCATTATTCTTGTCTTTACGACATCGAAACTGCAACCGAAAAAATGCGGAGCGGTATTTTCAAACTCCTCGGTTCATTCGGCGTCGATCTGACCAAAGAAATGCCGTATCACGAGACGCTGACAAGGTTTTGGATGAATACAGTTGACGTTTTTAACAAGGAAAATGAAAACTCTGGATTGCTTGAGAAGGCAAATAAACTTGTTTCAGAGTTCGACAAAGACTATCCGCTCCGCTTTTACAGCCGCGAATATCTATTTTCGGAAGAAGCGAGGGCAAAATTTGTTCCCGGGGATCTTAGAACCCATTTGAAGTGATTTTTGAATCGTTCAAAGTGATTTTGGAATCATTTAGGAAGCCTCAGAAATGATTCCAAAACGTTCTGGAATGATTCCAAAACGCTTTGAAACGATTCCGGAACGCGCAGAAACAGTTTCTGCTCATCCATAAATGGATGGCGAACGCTTCAGAGCAGTTTTTAAGCACCTCAAGATCTTTTTGAAACCGCGAACGTCCTGGGTAGCGAATTTACATTCTCTTATCAGGTTTTCGGGTTTAGCGAGCTATAATAACCAATTACCGATCGATCACACGAAATTCTATGCTCAAGTTTTTTAACACATTATCACGACAGGTCGAGGAATTTATCCCGCTCGAGAGCGGCAAGGTTCGAATGTATATCTGCGGCCCGACCGTTTGGAATTTTGCGCATATCGGCAATTTTCGTACGTTTATTTTCGGAGACGTCCTTCGCCGTTATCTCAAATTCAAAGGTTTTGAATTGACGCATGTGATGAATCTGACCGATATCGACGACCGCATCATAAATGAGGCCGCTGCCAAAAACATTTCGATAGACGAATTTACCGAGCCGTTCGCACAGTATTTTCTCGAAGACTTCGACGCTTTACGCAACGAACGCCCTGAGATAATTCCGCGTGCGACGCACCATATTCCGGAGATGATCGATATTATCTCGACCTTACTGGAAAACGACCACGCCTACGAATCCGACGGCTCTATCTATTATCGCATCACGGCGTTCCCGGAATACGGCAAGCTGTCGAAGATCAATTTCTCCGGCAACCGCGACGGGGGTTCTGAACGCATTGATACAGATAAATACGATAAAGAAGACGCCCGCGATTTTGCGCTTTGGAAACTCGTCGGCGAAGACGAACAGCCGGGTTGGGATGCACCTTTTGGACGCGGCCGGCCGGGCTGGCACATCGAATGCTCGGCAATGGCGATGAAATATCTCGGTGAGACGTTCGATCTGCACGCCGGCGGACAAGACCTGCAATTTCCGCATCACGAAAATGAGATCGCTCAGAGCGAAGGCGCGACCGGCAAGCTGTTTGCCAAATATTGGATCCACAGCGAATTCCTCAAGATCGACGATGTGACGATGTCCAAGTCGAAGGGAAACTTTTTCACATTTCGTGACCTTTCAGCGCAAGGCTATTCGCCGCTCGCGATCAGATATTTATTGCTCTCGGTTCCCTATCGAAAACAATTGAATTTCACGTTCGAAGGCCTGCAAGGTGCGGAGTCGACTGTCGAACGTCTGCGAAATTTTCGCTCGCTCGTCAAAGATGCCCGCACGGCGGAAGGCTCTTTGCCGTCAGCTGCCGATTCCGTCAAAACCGCTCTAGCAGATTTTGAGACCGCCATGGATGATGATCTGAACACCGCCGCCGCTCTGGCATCGGTGCATGATATGGTTCGCGAGATAAACACGATAATGGCGAATGGCGACCTACGCCGCGAAGACCAAAAGTCGATTCTGGATGCCGTAGAAAAATTTGATTCCGTCCTCGGCATTTTCGGTGCCGAATCGACCGAGATCCTAGACGCGGACATCGACGCCCTGATCGCCGAACGACAAAATGCACGACAAAACCGCGACTTTGCCCGCTCAGACGAGATCCGCGACGAACTCGCGGCAAAAGGCATTATTCTGGAAGATACAAAAGAAGGCGTTAGGTGGAAACGCAAAGGCTAGTCATTTTTCGAGATAAACGAGGATCGCTTTTTCAGCCACAGCATCGTCGGCACGTTGATATTTAATACGATATCCGCGATCGAGAAAGGTTTTGAGCGGCTGCTTTGTCGGATCCGCTTCTTTCGCACGGTACGCGATAAAAAGCCATTCATCATTTATCTCTGCCACATTAATGGTCTGGACATCATCAAAACCGCGTGGCAGAAAATAGGCTTTATCCTCCGTTAATCCGTCGATATTTACCGCCTTTATCGGCCCGCGATCTGCCATTCCGTGAAGTTTTGCGGCGTACCAGAAATGGTAACCGACCAGATCTTCGAAGACATATATCTTGCCCGGCCCGGTTTCCCTGGCGGTAACAATGTCAGGCTCCCAAATACACCAAGAGTACTCCGTGATCTCGCGTTGCGTCGTCAGAAAGAATGCATAGCCGGTGAATAAAACGACCAACGACAGCAAAGAAATTCGCAGCTTGTTTTGTTCCACCTCACACAAGGAAATCGCTAAAATTATCGCAAGTGGAACAAAGATAACGATCAAATGACGTGTTCCCCAGATCGAATAAGGCATCAGCCAGCTTGCGATAAACGCAATAAGTACGGGCATTGCCGCGAATATTATCAGCATCCAAAGCGGCTCTGACGCGCTGGAAGTTTTGTTCCTGTTCCACTTCACACAAAAAAGAATTAACGCGGTAGCCACTATAAGTAATGTCGGCAGCGACACTTTATAGATCGAATACGGAACAGCATTGCTCGTCGCAAAATAAAATGGCTCGACTAGGCTCAATATCAACTGAACAATATTTGCGGGCATGGGTTTTTGCATCCAGCCTATATTCTGCCCAACCTCTGCTCCAGCCCGTGCATAACCAATTACAACGACCGCCCATGGCAAAAATGCGAGCAGCGTCGAGCCAAACATTATTAATATCGCTCTGATCTTGATCCGCTGAAAAATAGCGATTGCCGCAACCTCACTCACGACCACAAACCATCCAAAATAATGGCTGTAGACCATTATGATATTGATAATTATGAGAGGAAGGAGGCCTTTCCCCTTGATAAAATAGCGGGAAAACAGCCATATCGAGAATAGTGAGATGCACATCAAGAGGCTGTACATTCGCACTTCCTGGGCATATTTGATCAGCGAACCATTGAAAGCGATCAGGAACAACGCTAAAAGCGTGACAAAACGCTCCTGTTTTAACTCACGCATCAGCAACAGAAACGGAACAAGCGCCGCGATCGAGAAAATGACTGGCAAAAGGCGAAGCCAGTAAAGGTCTTCGCCTCCGATACCGGTCCAGAGTTTTAGAAGAAGATAAAAAAGCGGCGGATGAATGAGGTCCTGCGCAACAAACGCGAGGATCGAATTCCACGAATGTGTCGAAGCGTGAACGCTAAAGATCTCGTCAAACCAAAGGCAAGATTCAGTCAGACGCCAAAATCTCGCCGCGATATACATCGCACAAAGAATAGCGGTCAGAATGATGCCGATTTTTCGATTCATTTTGAGCAGATAGCAACGGAAACCCTATCCACTTGTCACATATGACTAACCAATGAAAAGAACAATTCTTTCCTGTAGATAGTCATAAGTGACAAGTGGATAGTTACGATTCAAAGTTTACCGTTTATTTTCAGAGCGTGACATTCGGACACAATTTGCCGTCGATGCTGGTGTAGAACAGTTCTACCTCTTTGAAAGAATCGGTTTCGCGGCAGTAGGAAAGGCAGCGATCGTATGGTTTTGAATAGATGTGCAGACTAACGGCACGTTCGTTGAATTCTGGCAAATTGAGAACCTGATGAACAGGTTCTTCGAGTTCGACTTTGGCGGCGAGACAGTCCGAAAGCTCGAACGCATCGGTCTCGACCAATTTGCAATAGCCGCGAGATTCGTCTAGCTCGGCCACCGCAAAATTCTGCCCCTTCAAACGCCCTACCGGAACTGTCATCCAGCAACGCTGATCCCAGTGATTATGTACCCGGGACACCTGGCCTTTTTCCCAGCATATCGCCATCATCTCAAACCGCTCGTCCTTATATATAAGGTTTCGCGTGTAGAAATTCGGGCTCCAGTGAAAATACTTGGTGATAGAATCAACATCGACCGGATTTGCACCGAGAAAATCGTAAACGTTTTGGCAGACGAATTCGCCATCCGGAATTGCCCGAAGGCCTTCGATAATGGTTTGAACTGAGTTCATAATCCTTTTAACTACGAACTAAAAATACCAAAGCTCAGAGGTCGAATCAATCTTTCTACATCAATAAAGGCCCTTGTAGTAAAAGCGTTTGATCTCGGTCCTGGCACATTTGCCATCTGTAAGAGCATCGCCCGTTTCTTTGCAGCACGGTTGGAAACGGCTGCAGCTTAGGCCTTCTTTCATGAATTGAGCGAGCTTGTTCTGCCCGGTCGCTGAAGGATGAAAACAGTCGCAGCATGAGATCTGATCGGCATTAAATTTATACATCCACGGCCCGTCGCTGTAAACAAAGCTCGTCCCCGCCGCCTTGACCGCACCGCCGACCACCTCGCCGCCGATAAATACGACCCGCGAATTCCCGCCATCCGGTATCGACGCATATTCCGCTGTCACCGTCTTTAGGATGTCGCGATATCCCTTCATCGTCGTGTAAGTATCGATGATTCGAGCCGGAGCACAATCAGTTGTCAAGGAACCGCAAATATTCACGACACCCCACAAGAATTGGCACGTTCCGGCAAGTTGGCAATTTGATTTTGCTCCAAAATTACAAAGCTGCGAAACCCGCACCGGAGCCGCGACGCCGACGCGGGTGTCCGGGACCGTCATCAGCAATTCAAGACCTTTGCGAAACTCGCGTTCGAACGAATCGGCCTTTGTCTTACAGTAATTTGCGGGGTCGAGATCCGTGCTTGTACAAGAGGCATTCGTTTTCGTGTTCACGCCCGAACAGCTATCATTATGCCCCATAAAAACCGCTGCCATTCGCGGCCCGGTCTGGCCGTTAAGATAGGTTTTTATGTTGCTCGATTGATTTACAAAATCCGAGAGCATCCGTGCACCGGACGCCGCGTGGTTCGGGCTGGGTGAAGCTATATTGAATCCGAGATCGCACTCGACGCGTTCAAGTAAACTATAAACGCCCTCCGAGCCTGCGGTGCAAAAATTCGCGCCGTGAGTGTCGCTCGACAGCCAATTATACGTCTCCTGATCGCCGTTCGAACACGGAAAGGCACTGCCCGCGTTAAAGCCTTTCGAGATGCTATCGCCCGCCACGTCGATCGCACGGATATTCAACTGCGCAGTCGCCAAGGCGACGCACAGAAACATAGCTAAAAAGAGCGTCAGAGACTTTAGCATAAGAAAAATCATGCTTTCGGAACGATAATTTTACTGATTTCCAACTCCAACAACTTACTGCGCTTTTCTCAAAAAATCAATAAATTCGTTTGGATTTCTGGTAAGGCCGGGAAAAGTCGCGACGATCTTGCCATCACCATCGACGATCCCGTAAAACGGCAGAGCCACAGTCCCGAACATTTTTTGCTCCATTTCCTGCTGCCGTTCGTAAACGTCACCGTCGCCGTCGGTATATAGACTGACCAAAACAAATTTCTCCATCTCGGTCTTCACCTCGGGCAGCGAGAACATATTCGCCTCCATCCAGCGGCAATTTGTGCAGGTGTAACCGGTGAAATCGATAAATACTCGCTTATTCTCCGTCTTTGCCCTCTGAAGTGCGGCGTCGTAGCTGTTCGTCATCCACTGCAATTCTTCATTGCGGTTGCCAAGTACATTGAAAACAGATTCGCGATTCTTCGGCGGAAGAAATGATTCGAGTTCGCCGAGCTTTCGGCCAAGAATACCTGTCGTCAAATAAACGCAAAGCCCAAGAAAGGTCGCCGTAAAGAGAATTCGCAAAGGACCGATCTTCGTGATCGGTGAATCGTGTCGAAATTTGAAAATGCCCAGGATGTATGCACAGATGCCGAGTCCGAGGACTGTCCAGATAATAAGGACGACTTCGCGTGTGAAGATCTTGCCGTAATTGAGCACGCCGCTCGCATTCAGTCCGGCCCCCCAAACGAGATCGACGTTCGACAGGAATTTCATCGCCGCCGCGACCTCAAGAAAACCCATCACCACCTTGACCGAATTGAGCCAACCACCAGAACGCGGCAGCGACGATAAAAGTCTCGGAACTGTCGCGAGAATAAAGAACGGTGTCGCGAAAACAGTAGAAAAGGCGAGCATTCCGAGCAAAGGCATTTTCCAGTCGCCCTGAGCGGTCGAAACCAGTAGCGTGCCGATAAATGGCGATGTGCATGTAAATGACGTCAGCGTAAAGGTCAGCCCCATCAACAAGGCACCAAGATACGCACTTCCCTTTCCCTCTTCGGTTCGCGTGATCTGGTCGAGTTTCGTTAGAACCGAAGCAGGAATCGATATTTCGTAAAATCCAAATAGATTAAATGCAAAAAACAAAAATATCGCCCCGATCACCAGGTTTACCCACGGATTTGCCGCAAACAGATTGATCCCAGCCGCACCGAAAACGATCGCGAGCAGCATCCCGAGTAGCGAAAACGTCGCGATTATCCCGGCCGAATAAACCGTTGCAAGCCGGATCGTTCGCGAACGGTCGCCGTCGGAGTGCTTCATAAAATATGAAACAGTGATCGGGATCATCGGGAAAACGCAAGGAGTTAACAGCGAGATCGCACCAAATGTGACTGCCAGCCAAAGAAATGACCAAAGGTCGGTCGGCGGCGGTTGGTTGGTTGTTGTCGTAGCCTTTACGTCGGTGTCCGGCGTCGGGCTGGCGGTTGTTTTCTTGACCGCTTCAAATCCATTTATTGTGACTCGAACGGTTTTTGGCGGCAAACAAGTTGTGTCGTTACAGACCTGAAATCTCACATCGATCGCGACTTGGGCCGATCCAGCGTCAGCAGTACTTATCAGCGGAATCGTGAATACTGCAGTTTCGGCAAAAAACCGCGTTTGCAGCGGTTTACCGTCAACGATGAAGTTCGGATCGTCTTTTACCGTCGGCTTGCTTGACGTGATAATTCCGTCGATCTTAAAAGGCGATGTCTCTCTAACCTTAATTACCGTCGCAAAGGGTCCGCCTTTGGGTTGATCCGTAGCGTAGAGATGCCACGGAGCATCGATCGTAGCTTTGAGTTCTGCGGAAAGCTTGGTCCCGGTCACCAAATCGCCCGGGCCTTTTACCGACAGGCTCCATTTCACCGGATCCTGAGCCAGAACCGCCGAAGAAAACAGTGCGAAAACAAATATTATTCGTAACAACGATCTGCTCATATACGAACTAAAGCTAAACCAAAACTATAACATTTTCGTCTGATCTGACATATACAGTGACAAATTCGGAACGCGGGCGACAAGCTTACGAAAAGGTAATACCAATTGCGGCGACAAAACTTTTGCAGAAACCACGGCGGTCGCTTATAATATCGCTTTTGCATTTATTTAATGCAGATCTTCGCTTTTTTATTCCGACGGAGGATTTGATTTTGCCAAAAGCAGCAACCAGCTCAAAAACAACCGCCAAAACGGTGAAAGTGCCGACGAACGGCAACGGAAAGGTGCCGTCAAAGCAGGCCAAAGAGCATGAATTTACCGATTTTGTCGAGGTCGAGCAGGCCAAGGCGGAGTTCAACGCACGGCGCACTTCGCAGCTTGCCTCGATCAAGAAAACGGACAAGAAATTGCTCCACGCAATGCTTTATCAAATGGTGCTCGGACGCCGTTTCGAGGAAAAGTGTGCAGAAGTTTACCGCATGGGCAAGATCGGCGGCTTTTGCCACCTTTATATCGGTCAGGAAGCGATCGGCGTTGGTTCGATGATGGCTCTGAAGCCGACTGATATGGTCATAACCTCTTATCGTGACCACGTACAGGCGATAATCAAAGGTATAACCCCGGAAAGCGTGATGGCCGAGCTTTACGGCAAATCAGGCGGTTGCGTCGGCGGCAAAGGCGGCTCGATGCATATGTTCTCAAAGGAACTCGAATTCTACGGCGGCCACGGTATCGTCGGCGGCCAGATCGGCGTCGGGACCGGCATGGCGTATGCCGCAAAATATAAGAATACGGGCCAGGTCGTTCTCTGCTTCTTTGGTGAAGCCGCGGTAAATCAGGGCATTTTCCACGAATCGCTCAACATGGCCCAGCTCTGGAAACTTCCCTGCATCTTCATCTGCGAGAACAATCAATACGGAATGGGAACCTCGCAGGCAAGAGCGATGTCCTCGCGAAGCATCGCCAAAAAGGCCGAAGCCTTTGAAATGGCAAACGAATTTGTAGATGGAATGGACGTAATGGCCGTTCGCGAAGCTACTCAGCGAGCTATTGACCGTGCCCGCAAAGACGGTTCGCCGACCCTGCTCGAAATTCGCGCCTACCGTTATATGGGACACTCGATGTCAGATCCGGGGAACTACCGCACCCGCGACGAGATCAAAAAATATCAAGAACGCGACCCGATCGTCCTGTTTATGGACAGCCTCAAAGAAGCCAAGGTTTTCGGTGACAAGGATTTTGAAAAGATCGAGGCCGAGGCCGCAGACGCGGTCGCAGCGGCTGTTAAGTTTGCAGATGAAAGCCCGTATCCGGATGAGAGTGAATTGATGACGCATGTCTACGCGTAGGCCAACATGACGATAGACCAGATCAACGACGCATACACAGGAGCGACTAGTTATCCGGAAATTGTTCGGAATCTGATCGCTTTAGGCATCGAGTCGTACACCGTGGACGCCGCAACCGACGTTACTGTGTTTCGACTAGGGAACGGCGAAACGGTCGCCAGGTATTCCAATTCGGAGTTTCGAGCACCGGCAAAGGAATTTGATCCAAACGAGGTCAAGGCCGCGATCGTTCAAAACCAGAAGGGCGAATCCGATTTTCAAGGTTTTATGGATCACATCGCCCGGGCAGGCGTTAGGATCTATGAGGCGACCCTGAACGGGGACAATAAACGCGTCGAGTATTTCGGGATCGGTGGATCCCACGTGGAAGCAATTCCAATCTAATAATTATGGCAGTTTTGACTATCCGCGATGCCCTGAATCAGGCCTTGCGCGAAGAAATATTAAGAGACGAGAACGTCTTCGTAATGGGCGAAGAGGTCGCTGAGTACGATGGCGCTTATAAGGTAACTCGTGGGCTCTGGAAAGAGTTTGGCGACAAACGCGTTGTCGATACGCCGATCACCGAGCTAGGCTTTGCGGCGGTAGGCGTCGGTGCCGCAATGGCTGGTTTGCGTCCCGTGATCGAGTTTATGACTTGGAACTTCTCGATCCTCGCGGCAGATCAGATCATTAACCACGCCGCGAAGATGCTCTATATGTCGGGCGGCCAGTTCAAGGTGCCGATCGTGTTTCGCGGGCCGAATGGCTCGGCGTATCAGGTTTCGTCGCAGCATTCGCAGGCACTTGAGGCATTTTATGCAAATTTTCCGGGGTTGAAAGTTGTCATGCCTTCGACCGCAGCGGATGCTAAGGGGTTATTAAAAGCCGCGATCCGGGACGATAATCCGGTGCTGTTTCTTGAGCAGGAACGCATGTACGGCAACAAAGGCGAAGTTCCAGAAGACGAAGATTTCATCATTCCGCTCGGCGTCGCCGACATCAAACGCGAAGGAACCGACTGCACGATCGTGGCCCGTTCGATGACCGTTCCGTTGGCTCTCGAAGCGGCGGAGAAGATCCAAGAGGAATTTGATGTCTCGGTCGAGGTCATCGACCCTCGAACCATTAAGCCGCTTGATATCGACACGATCGTCAACTCGGTCAAGAAAACAAATCGTTTGGTGATCGCCGAGGAGTCGCACTATTTCGCCAGCGTCGGAGCCGAGATCTCGCATACGATCATGGAACACGCATTCGATTATCTCGATGCTCCCGTAAAACGAATTTCGACAGCCGAAGCTCCAAATCCGTACGCCAAAAATCTGGAAGCACTTGCTCTGCCGGACGTAGCGAAGATCGTGGCGGCGGTGAAGGAAGTTTGTTATTTGTAGTTTCAAATGACTCCGATCTATCTAACAGTTCCGGGCGTAACGAATTCGAGCGAAGGCCATTGGCAGAGTATCTGGGAACGCGAATTCCCTGCTAAATTTCGCCGCATCGAGCAGGCCGAATGGGATGCCCCGAATGTTGAAGATTGGATCGCTAAGATCGAATCGGATGTTCAGGATCACGGTGCAGAGAATGTTATTCTCGTCGCTCACAGCCTTGGCTCCGCTGCTGTCTCTCACTGGTCAAAGAGATACGGAACGGCTATCAAAGGTGCCTTGCTGGTCGCTCCGAGTGACTGCGAAACTGAGAAATATCGTAGTAGTTTTGATTCAAAGGGATTTGATCCTGTTCCGCTTGAAAAGTTGGCTTTCAATTCGATCGTCGTCGCTAGTACCAATGACGAATGGATAGCGTTGGATAGAGCCAAACAATTTGCTGATGCCTGGGGCAGCGAGTTTGTAAATGTTGGTGATAAGGGACATATCAACGGCAGTTCAGGCTGTGGCGAGTGGAACGAAGGTCTCGAAATATTAAGACGGTTAGGTTAGTGTCAGAGCCGGGATCGATATCGACCGGGTGCATTGAGCATAAGCAATTACTGATAAATATATGGCTGAAAAATTTTTAATGCCGAAGCTTTCGCCCACGATGGAAGAGGGCCAGATCTCGCGTTGGGTCAAGAACGAGGGCGACAACTACGAGTCGGGCGAAACGCTCGCTGAGGTCGATACCGACAAAGCGACGATGGAAATGACCGCGTTGTCGGACGGGACTCTGCTCAAGATCCTAAAAGGTGCAGGCGATACCGCACTGCTCGGCGAAGCCATCGCCATTATCGGCAAAGCGGGCGAAGATATCTCGGCATTGCTCAGCGAAGTTTCGGCGAACGGTTCGGCAAAGTCGGAACCGCCAGCGTCAGCAGGCGGCGAAAAAGTCGTGCCAGAGGAACCTAAACAAGAATTTAAGGCGGCCGCTCCCGAGGTAGTTACGGCACCCGCTAATTCGGGTGGTTCTGACGGTGGCCGGCTTATCGTTTCTCCGATCGCAGCAAGAATGGCGGCGGAGAATGGCGTTGATCTCAAATCCATCTCCGGCAGCGGTCCGAACGGCCGCATAATTAAACGCGATATTGAGGCAGCGATGGATGGCGGTGGTGCCGCGTCGAAAGCACAACCGGCACGAACGTTCGTTCCGTCGACAGTCGTTGGTGCATCAGCGTTTACCGACGAACCGACCTCAAAAATGCGGCAGATCATTGCGAGTCGCCTCACCGAATCGATTGGCCCGATCCCGACGTTCTATTTGACTACCGAGATCGAGATGGACAACGCTCTCGAACTCCGAAAGGCCTTAAACGCGAGTGTTTCCGAAGATCAAAAGATCAGCGTCAACGACATCATCGTCAAGGTCGCGGCCATGTCGCTCGTCAAGCATCCATTCGTAAACGCCTCGTATCAAGACAAGTCCATCCGCTTTTACGAGCAAGCCGATATCGGCGTCGCCGTCGCGATCGATGAAGGTTTGATCACGCCCGTAATCCGCGGAGCAAATGTGAAAGGCTTTCTCGAGATCGCCGCCGAGGTCAAGGATCTGGCCGCGAAAGCAAAAGCCAAGAAGCTACAGCCCGAGGAATACACGGGAGCGACATTTTCGATCTCAAATCTCGGAATGTTTGGCATCAAGGAGTTTACGGCGATCATCAATCCGCCTGAGGCCGGAATCCTGGCCGTCGGCGGTGCCGCACCGACCGCCGTTGTCCGAAATGGCGAGATCGTTGTCCGCAGCATTATGAATGTCACCATGTCCTGCGACCACCGCGTTATCGACGGAGCTACCGGGGCAAAATTCCTCCAGACATTCAAGCAAATGCTCGAACAACCGGCGATGATGTTGGCTTAGAAATTCACCACCAAAAAATGACCGATCGTGTTTTTTCTTTGTTTTGATCAAGATGTGGTACGTATCACATTTTGATCAACAAAATTGAGTAAAAGGTCGCAAAAATGGCGGTTTAGAACCTATTTTAGGGGAGGCAGAACCGCAAAAATGGTGACCAGAACCCTCAAATTTGGCATCGAGAACCCCCAAAGATGGCATCGGGAACCTGGAATTTTTTTGCGGTTTTTTGATCTAAATATTCGGGTATCGTCCCAAAAGTACAAAAATCCCATCACCGCCCATCGCTCCATCAAAAAAGCGTGATTCCCACCACCCCATCACCGCCCATCCATCGCCCATCCGCCCAACGGCGTCCATCACATCACAACCTTCCAAGGGAATCGCAGGCCTGACAATTTCAATCGCCACGCTCGATCCTGACGATCTCCATGTCATGCTACGAAGGATCGACAGAACAAGACGGCGGAATTGTCTGTGAAAGTTTTGGCCTTTACAAATTCTCGCGTGTTTTGCCTCTGAGGCAACAAATGGATCTTAGGACATTTGCGGGGTTGTGATCAGGTGTTATTCTGACGATATAGACGCCTCGAAAACAAACACATCTTCTCCATTCCTCGCTTTGATACCGGCACAGCTTCTTTTTGGGTCGCTGCCGGTTATTGCTAAGGTTGTGCTGGCTGTTTTACCGCCGGTCGCGCTGGTTGGGATACGTACGGCGATCACTGCATTGATCCTGATCGTGGTTCAGGTGTTTCGCGGGCGGTTTTGGCTCAAGGAAAAAGGCGATTATTGGCGATTCGCTCTTCTGAGCCTTTTTGGGGTGGTGCTGAACCAGTTGTTCTTTATCGGCGGGCTTTCGCTGACGACCGCTTCGAACACGTCACTGCTCGCGGTGATGATACCGGTCTTTGCTCTTGCAGTCGGAGCCATTGCGGGGTTTGAGAGGCTGACACTTATCAAGATCGCCGGCATTATTCTGGCCGGAATAGGCGTTATTATTTTGATCGATCCGAGAAAAGCGTCGTTTTCGTCGCAAACTACGCTCGGCGACCTATGTATCGTGATCAATTGCCTCGCGTACGGCATTTATGTCGCAACGTCTAAGGCCGCGATCACCCGTAACGGGACATTTCGTTCGATGATGTGGGTGTTTATATTTGCGAGTCTGGTGTGCGTTCCGCTGGGGATATTTTCGCTTTCGACGATCGATATCGGTGCGGTTGAAACGAAGATATGGCTGATCACCGTTTATATAGGTATCGGTGCGACAGCGGCACCGTATTTATTGAACGCGTGGGCTTTGTCAAAGGTAAATCCTTCGACGGTAGCGGTATTTGTTTATCTTCAACCGCTGATCGGATTTACACTTGCATTGCTCTTTCTCGGTGAGAGCATCACGGGAATTTTCCTGTTTTCTAGTGCCCTGATATTCGCCGGAGTTTTCCTCGTGACGAGGAAATTTATACCGGTAGAAACTTAATCCTTGCAATTTGCGTATTTTTGACGTCTAATCGCACAAATATGCCAACTCAGATCAAGCAGATCGACGACGCAACTCGCGGGATCACTATTTTCCGTGTCGAGGGCGACATGCTCTTCGAAGACGCAATATTGCTGGGCCGTATTGCCAGGGACACGCACGAGGAAACCGGCAATTCGATAACGATCGATCTCGCTGATCTCGATTTTCTCGACAGCGACTCTGCTCCGATATTAAAGCGTCTGGAGACCGAACACGGTTTTGAAATAATCGGCACCGAGATATTTCTCCAGACTCTGGTCAACGCCGCAGAAAAGAATTAGGTTTTTCCGCTACCTGACATTTTTCACAAAACAAATTAAATTGTAAGGAATGAAAACACTCGAAATCGCTGAATTCTTGGGCGGTGAGATCGTTGGCGATGGTACGGTCGAGATCCTGCGCGTCGCGTCTCTGGAGTCTGCTACTGAAGGCGATCTGGCGTTTGTCGAAAAGACCGAGTTTGATCTTTCGACCAGGGCATCGTGCTTGATCATCCCGATCGATCTGGAACACGATTTCCCAGTTCCGGTGATCAAAGCGAAAAACCCAAAATTGGCTTTCTCGAAGATAGCCGCAATCTTGCATACGAGAAAAGGTCGAACGGAATTTCGGCACGATTTTTCGGTCGTTTCAGAAACCGCATCGATCGGCGAAGGCGTGTTTATCGACGCTTTTTGTTGTGTCGGTCACCAGTCTAAGATCGGTGATGGATCTCAATTGCTTTCCGGCGCAAAGGTCGGGAATAACGTCTCTTTAGGGGAAAACTGCGTACTGCATCCAAATGTTTATGTGGAAGATGGCTGCACGATCGGAAACAATGTCGTGCTTCATCCGGGCGTTGTGATCGGGGCGGATGGATTTGGATTTGTGCGGGACGAAGACGGCACCTACGTTAAATTTCCTCAGATCGGCACGGTCGTTATCGAAGACAATGTAGAGATCGGAGCAAATTCATGCGTCGATCGCGGAGCTTTGGGTGAAACGCGGATCGGAGAAGGAACTAAGATCGACAACCTCGTCCAGATCGCCCACAACGTACAGATCGGAAAGCGTGTCGTCATAGCGGCTCAAACCGGCATTTCCGGAAGCACCGTGATCGAGGATGACTGCGTCATCGGCGGTCAGGTAGGTATGGGTGACCATGCCCGTGTGCTGAGCGGAGCGATCATCGGTTCTCAGGCAGGTATCCTGCCCGGGAAGATCGTACGTCCCGGCGTTTGGTGGGGAACACCCGTACAACCGCTCGATGAATACAAACGGCAAAACGCTCATCTTAAGGGAATATCGAGATTAAAGGAAGAAGTAAAATTATTGCGTCAGACGATAGACGAATTATCCTCGATCACCGACAAGCCATAATATTGCCTCCGCCGCACGTTTGGACGCTCCGCCGTGACCGAGTTTGTCGGCCGTTTGCTTGAGTTTCTCACGCATCGCGGCGTTTACGTCCGGTTCGAGCAATCGGAGAATCTCATCCGCCAGTGACTGAGGGGTAAATTCGTCCTGAATCAATTCCTTCGCGACACGCTCTTCGGCAATTAGATTGATCAATCCGTAGTGATCTACATTGATCAGAGGTTCGAGCAGTTTGTAGTTTATCGACGAGGTTTTATATACGATCGCCATCGGCGTACCAATAATTCCCGTTTCGAGCGTCGCCGTACCGCTCGCGACAGCAGCGGCATCGGAAGCATTGAGAGCGTCGTATGTTTCGCTCCGGATGACCTTAAACGTATGGCTCTCTGATCCGTTAGCGGTTCGAAATGATCCAATTATTTTATCGATCTCCGCTTTGCCTCGCTCATCGGCAGCGGCGATCAGGAACTGAGTTTCTGGCTTTTCGGCACCGATCTTAATTGCCGCCTCTAACATCACCGGGAGAATTCTAACGATCTCCTTAAGCCTGCTTCCCGGCAAAAACGAGACAATAGGATGCATCGGGTCGATGCCATGTTTGCGGCAAAATTCGCCCCTATCGACCGATGAATGCACCTCACGGGCAAGCGGGCTTCCGACGTATTCGACATGCTCAACACCGTGATCTGCATACCATTGTTTTTCAAAGGGCAGTATCGCTATTAGGAGATCGACGTACTTCTTAATGGTTGCAATTCGATATTTTCGCCATGCCCAGAGCTGGGGAGAAATGTAGTAGACGATGCGAAAGCCTTTCTTTTTCAATGACTTGGCGAGTTTCAAATTAAAATCAGGAAAGTCGACAAGAATGACCACGTCGGGATCTCTTTCAGTCGCGGCGTTCCTCAGCGCCTTCGACGCCCGCAGAAACATTGGCAATGCCCGACCGATCTCGGCTAAACCAACCACTGATAATTCATCGGATCGCACGGTCGCTTCAACTCCTACGTCCCTCATTCGCGGCCCCGCAGCCCCAAAAAAAGAACTGTCCGGTTCAAGTTCGCGAATCGCGTTTACAAGCTTAGCCGCGTGGCCGTCTCCGGAGGCTTCGCCGGAAACGATCATTATTTTCAGTAATCTTCCCATTTGTCGTAAATCGTTATCAATAAATGATATATCTAAGCGGGAAAATTACAACCCTTCTGTCACGTGACCGCATCAAAGCCTTTGAAATTAACCTTGGTGCGAGGGCTTTTATCGCGCACTTGCTTGCAGAATGTCTGCTTAACGCTTAAAATTTAACGTTTTGGGTGTGAATTGCAGTTAGTATTTATTCTTAGTGGTTTGTTGATCTACTGGAGGAGTTTGTGACGTTTCGTCTTACTTTCCTATTTGCTTTTGCTATCTTGTTTTCTGCGGTCAGCGGCGTGTCGGCTCAGGTCGATTCCGTATTGGCTCAACTGTCAAATTCGGCGAATGAATCGTTTGGCGGCTCGATGAGCGGTGACGGCAGGTTTGTTGTTTTTGAATCAAGAGGCAATCTTGCGACCGAAAATCCGAGAAACTCGGATAATAACGTCGAGATCTTTCTGTTTGATTACGCACAGCGGCGGATCTATCAGATAACTGACACGAAAAGTGTTCTAAACGACACAAGCCGTGGGATCTCGTTTGATAATATCAGGGTCGAGATCGTCAATACTCGCCCGGTCATTAGCAATGATGGCAAATGGATCGCATTTAGTTCGAACGCTACTATTGCCTATCCCGGAGACGCGACCAATCCACCGGTAGTTAGTGCGACCAATCCGAGCAGTTTTGACGGCAATGCTTATACATCGCCGACCCCGACCCCGACGCCAACTCCAAGCCCGTCGCCATCTGCCACCCCGACGCTCGGCGCAAATCCGCTGACACGCGACGCGAATCTTGAAATGTGGCTTTACCAGGTGCCTGT